>Ga0208510_100010_pt1 | contig 230317 bp, 207 predicted proteins | sample LakWasMet33_HOW6_2_FD_183875 | JGI IMG/M metagenome (GOLD analysis project Ga0208510, IMG submission 183875) | Freshwater sediment methanotrophic microbial communities from Lake Washington under simulated oxygen tension - Sediment Metagenome... | ecosystem: Environmental > Aquatic > Freshwater...
TGGTAATGCCAGGCGATAACATCAAGGTCAATGTGGAGCTCATTACTCCGATTGCGATGGAAGATGGATTACGCTTCGCTATTCGTGAAGGTGGCCGTACCGTTGGTGCTGGCGTTGTAGCTAAAATCCTCGACTAATAGGATTAGGTCTGTAGCTCAATTGGGTGAGCCGGAAAAGTCGAATCAATGATTCGATCCGGCAAACGCCCGAAGCACGGAAAGCGCAGGGCTGGCATTTTAAGCTGAGTAGGATAAACGAGGCGAAAAATGGAGTAGCGGTTCCGCGTAGCAGTTTTGAGATAGCGCTATGATATGAGTTATCTCTAGTAAATTAGGTCTGTAGCTCAATTGGTAGAGTAGCGGTCTCCAAAACCGTTGGTTGTGGGTTCGAGTCCCTCCAGGCCTGCCAAATAAACAAAACCCGGATTTTTCCGGGTTTTTTATTTCTGCAGTCTGGGGCTCGAACCCATAACATCAAGAACAGCCGGGTTCGACTAATTCGTTTGGAACGAATTGAGCATTGTGCTTGAGCGCAATGAGCCGAAGGCCGAAGGGCAGGATGCCCGAAGTAATCCCTCCGCTTAGGCCTGCCAAATAAACAAAACCCGGATTTTTCCGGGTTTTTTATTTCAGTGATCTGGGGTTCGACCAAAGTTTGTTAGCACGGTAAATTTCGTGTAAGGTAGATAAGTATTTAACCCCCATAAAGGAGCGATAATATGTATAAAGCGGCATATGTATTTGTAGGGATGGCAGGTATTGCAGCAGGTATGGGTATAGAACGGCAACGCATAAGCCAAAGGTCCGTTGATATTACAACCTCGGAAGGTGCTAGAGTTGTTATTGAAAAAAATAAGCCAGTTTTGATTACGTTGCCAAAAGAGTCAGTAACTGGAATGCCGGTTGCTAAAATTGTATTTCCTGCTGATAGGCCTGATATGACAAGACGACCAGCTGAAGATAAAATTACTCCACCTGATGCCAAAAAGGCAACTCCTGCAGCCAAAGTAGAAGTTGCTCCAGGGTTCATTAATGCATGGAACTCTAATTTTGGTCCCTGCGAGTATTTCCGCGCACACCGTCATCCAGAACCACGATTTGTATTGCCATGGATACCAGCAACGTTAGGTCGTACGCATGAAGACGGTTCTGTTGATACATTGGAATTAGAACCAAATACAGCCTTGTTATTTGCTACAGATCCTGTAAATTGGCACAATGATTTTAATACGAGTAAAGCGCAACGTATGCGTGCTACAGTAATTGAGGTCTCGCCGTCACCTTCCGCATCAATGGCGTAACTGTTCTTTTCAATGTAGCTCAAGCGGTTTAGTCTTATTTGCTGGACATAAACCCGGATTTTTCCGGGTTTTTTATTTCTGCAGTCTGGGGCTCGAACCCATAACACCAAGAACAGCCGGGTTCGACTAATTCCCCTGGAGCTTTTTTAATTAGTAAGGATTTTTAATTCTACAGTTTTTTGGTTGTGCCACTTTATATAGAGCTTGGCTATTAGATACGGCAGACAACAAGCGAGAATGATTCCTGATATTAAGAAACTTTCAAACTTCATGGTGTTGCCAGTGCTAATGTTCGGAGGCGGTAAAAAGCCAACTCCTATAGTAAATAAACAAGATGTTATGCCGGTAATACCTACTATCCATATGCCTACTTTGCCAAACGGAATAGTGAAGGCGCGTTTGACCTCGGGATGTTTGTAGCGCAAACGTATTGCAACTATGAACAATCCGATATAGAAAATAAGCGATAATTGAGCGGCTAGGTCCCCTAGTAGCCAGAAGCTTCCACTAACTGTTGGCATAAATAAAAATGCTGAACTTAAGATCATAAAAATAACACCTTGGAAGAGGATTAAATTACGAGGAGCGCTATATTTATTAACTTGGCTTAAGGTTACGGGTAATAGTCCATCTTTGCTTGCGATCATTAAGGCTTTAACCGGGCCTAATAACCATGCCCCCACGCCGCCTGCGCCTCCTATTACAATTAAAATAGCAATAATTGGTAGCATCGAATTCATGTGAAATTTGTTGAAAAATTGTTGATAAGCTTCTAATAGACCGGTAATGATATCTAAATTCTTTATTGGCACCACGATAGCAATGGCTAGTGAAGCAAAAATGAATGAACCTAAAATTAATATCGATGAAATCAATAAAGCTTTTGGGTAGGATTTTTGCGGATTATTGACTTCTTGAGCGTGAATGGCAGACATTTCCATTCCCATTAAGCTAAACACCACTGCTGTTAAAAATGCCAAAATATTAATATGATCAAAATCAGGCAGAAGATGTTTTAGACTGAGGTTGATTTGAGTGGGATTGCCTTTAATTAACCAGATAATGCCTAAAATAATCACGAAAAAAATAGGAATAATAGTGCCAATGAGTGAGGAGATTGTCATGAGGCAATTAGAAGATTTCATGCCAAAACAATTAATTAATGCTATGGCCCAAAACATAAGTGACACAGTAAAAAACATATAGATATTATTATTGGCAAGCTCGGGCTTGATGCAATAGGCAAGTGTTGCGGCCATCAGCGATAAAATTGTCGGATACCAGCATACGTTATAAAGCCATTGCAAACATACAAGAACGAAAGCTGTTTCTTTATTAAAAGCCGCCTTGGCCCATACATATATGCCACCAGTTTTAGGCCAGCCAGTGGCAAGTTCACCTGCAATCAATGCCGTTGGCATAAAAAATAGTAGGCCTGCAACAAGGTAATAAAACACCACAGAAAGCCCATACTGCGCAGTGGCTGGTAATGCTCTAAGGCTGTCAACCGCAATAACATTTATCATAACTAGTCCAAACACTCCCATAATTTTCTTGGGTTGGAAATTTGAATTTTTCATGGTCGCTCCTTTATAGTGTTGAGATTATTTCAGGAAGGTATTAATGGCCTTAAGGTGGGAGGTTAGTTGTTCATATTTAGCTAAATGGCGGCCTGCATTAATGAGCGCATTATTTGGTTTATGTCCCATAACTAAGGCGCGTAATCGCATAAATAGCAATGGTGAAATCCCGCTTGAAAACTTTGCTGTGCCTTGAGTTGGATCGCCGCAGCCTCTGCCAACAATAAGATAGTCTCCCATGCTGCTTGAAAGATTGCTGTAAGCGATGCCACAATGATTAAGTTTGAATAAGGCTTGATTAACTTCCTTGTTTTCGCCAAGTAGCTCTACAGTTTCAACCGCAAGCTTATCAATCAAGGAACAAGCTAGGTCCCATGAGCTCACTTCATGACATATTACGCGTTTGCTTAATATAGGCTGCTGTTGAAAGAGTGTTTCTTTACTAACGCGGCATTTCACTAAAATAATGTGTCCTAAGCTATCTGGTCCATGCTCTATCTGTGCTGTGAGGTCCGCTAAGGCTTGATTTAAATGTTTGGCTGAGTCTATGGCAACCGCCAGTTCAGATGGCCCGGCGTAAAAATCGGTTTTTTTCATGGCTAATAGAGCGGATGCTTGCTTTAGTAGGTTTAAATGCTTACCAGCTGGCCCGCACAAAATATCAGAGCCTTTATAATTATTGCCATCGCCAAAAGCTAGGCAGGGAAAAGCAAACCGAGCGGGGCCGACTAGAATTTTGGCTTTATAGCTTTGTGCGGTATAGACTGATGCCGGACAGGGCTGCCCAGTTATTGGATTTTGCGCGAGATATACTGTTAAATTTTTTACACCAGCAGCTTGTGCAGCGCTAGCCCAGGTAATTAATGAGCTGACTAATTTATAGGGGGCATATAAGCCAGCGCTAGAAAGTGGGGCCCATGAGAGTGACACATCTTCGCTGTGATTAGGAGAGTTGGTGGCAATAGTCGACAGCTTAAAGTTCTTTTTATCTATGTTGGTTTTCAATGAGTTAATGGCATCTATTGTTTTAAAATCGAGTCCAAGTATTGCCTTATCAAAATCTATCTGAGGTCTAATAAAATCATGCTGAGGTAAGCTTTGGCTTCTTTGATAACTATTTAATGCGGCTATAGGCGAGTTGATGTAGTCCTGACAAAACTTTAAAGCCTCTACTAATTCATTGGCTGATATCATGATTTGCTCCAGATTTACTTTTGTCTAATGAAACGGCTATGCGTTCATAGCCAATGGCAAAGCCACAGCTTTTTATTTCGCTAAGCGGATCATAAATTTGCATGACCGCGCTAAAATCTCCGCCACCGGCTATTTCCCTGATAAATTCAGTATCGGCTTGTAAAACCAGTCCCGAATAAAAGCCTAGCGACCGATAAATACCTGCATCAAAACGGATGATATTGTTAGGAATTTTTCGTAGATTAAGCTGGGTTATAAGTAATTGAAATTCCTCAGCTGCCTGTTGCAGTTCTGGGTATTGATGTAAGAAATTCAAGCCTTGAGCTAGTGGCACATTTCTTTGTCTCAGGCAGCTCAAGAGAAAATGTTTGAGTTTGGGTGTTAAAGCAAGCTTAGTTAAAATAGGGTCTAGTATTTTAATTGGGGCCTGTTCAAATAGTGGGATAAGGCGCCGTCTACAGTTATCCAGCTCCGGGGATAATATGCCGTATCCTGGAATGGCAACATGAGATAATCTAATTCTCGGCTTAAGTCCAAGGTCCGTTAGAAAATAGCATAATAATGAAATGGCATCAGCTAGATTGCTAATATTTTTCTCTTGGTTAGAGCAAAAGCATTCCTGTCCTAGTTGATAAAAGGCCCGATGTCGAGTGGCGCTAAGCTCCGCACTATTTTCGAGACGGACCATTTCTTGCATATAATGAAATCGCAGTTCTGAGCTAGGCTGATTCTTTACGGCATAGGCTGCAAGAGGGCCAGAGGCTTCATAGCGCACAGCTGAGGCTATGGATCGTCTATCGGAAAAAGTTAAACCATGAAAGACTCGATTAAGATGGCTTTCACGTAAGGGATGGGCCGCGTCACCTATGACTGAATCTAGCGTTTCGATCAATGGGACTTCGGCTTCTATGGAATTAAATTTGGCGCAGGAGGTATTAAACCTAGTCTGAACTTGTCGCCGTAACTTGATTTCTTTGCCGAATCGATATGGAAAACACAATGGATTCATATTCAATTTATTGCCCCTGTTTAAAAAGAGATCAGACCCATAGGTTATAAATCGATCAACCTCATGTCAATAGTTCATTATTTGATCAATGGTTCAATGATAAAAACATGGCAATAAAGGCTTGTAAAGCAGGGTGAAATTGTGGTAAAGTTACGCGCCGTTTTTGCTTTTTAAGAGAATTTTCATGAGCTTACAGAAAGAAAGAAACCTAGTTGATCGCGTGAAGTGGTTAGTGGTTCTAGTGATTTTGGTTGGGTTGGTGGTAGGTAATGCCTATTTTAACCAGTATTCCCTCTCTATTAGAATCGCAGCGATGATAGTTGCCGGAATAGTGGCGCTAATCTTAGCTAAGACCACCGCTAGAGGCGAGAAAGCTTGGTCTTTCATTCTCGAAACTCGTATTGAAATGCGAAAGGTGGTATGGCCCACTCGTCAAGAAACCGTTCAAACAACAATGGTGGTTGTTGCTATCGTTGTGGTAATGGCCTTGATTTTGTGGGGTGTCGACAGCCTGTATGCGCTGTTGATCAGTAATATTGTCATGTAAGGGTAGCAGCTATGACGATGCGTTGGTATGTAGTACAGTCTCACTCTCAATATGAAAGAAGAGTGAAGGAAGCTCTAGAAGAGCGTATAAAAATTCAAGGTTTAGAAAAGAAATTTGGCCAAATTTTAGTTCCTACTGAAGAAGTAGTGGAAATGAAAGCTGGTCAGCGCCGTAAGAGCGAAAGAAAGTTTTTCCCAGGCTATGTATTAGTCGAGATGGAAATGGATGATGAAACCTGGCACTTAGTGCGCCATGTTCCTCATGTATTAGGCTTCATTGGTGGTACCAGTGATAAACCTGCGCCTATTTCCCAAAAAGAAATCGATGGAATCATGAACCGCGTTCAAGCGGGCGTTGATAAGCCAAGACCTAAAACTTTATATGAAGTAGGTGAAGTGGTCCGAGTTATTGATGGACCATTCTCTGATTTCAATGGAGTAGTAGAAGAAGTAAATTACGAGAAAAGTCGTGTACGTGTAGCCGTTATGATTTTTGGCCGCTCGACACCAGTAGAATTAGGGTTTGGTCAGATTCAAAAAGAAGAAGCCTGATCAATGTAAACATTGGGGAGCCGAAAGGCGCTAACCGTTGGCGTGATTGAACCCTAAGCGCCAGCAATGACCCACTAGGAGAGAAGTAAAATGGCAAAGAAAGTACAAGCGTATGTCAAGCTGCAAGTGAAAGCTGGACAAGCTAACCCAAGTCCACCCATCGGGCCTGCATTAGGTCAACAAGGTGTGAATATTATGGAATTCTGTAAGGCGTTTAACGCTCAGACTCAAAGTATGAAACCTGGTATGCCAGTACCAGTTGTGATTACAGTTTATGCTGATCGTAGCTTTACCTTCGTATTAAAAACCCCGCCAGCTTCATACTACATCAAAGATATGTTGAAGTTGCCAAAAGGTAGTTCTAAACCAAATGCAGACAAAGTAGGTAAAATTACTTTGAAACAATTAGAAGAAATCGCTAAGGCTAAACAGCCAGACCTCACTGCTGCTGATCTTGAAGCGGCTGTAAAAACTATTGCTGGTACTGCTCGCAGTATGGGCGTAACGGTAGTGGAATAAGGAGAGCGATATGGTAGCAGTAGCTAAAAATAGTAAAGTCAGCAAAAGACAACAAAAAATCAACGAAGTAGTTAGTGCCGGAAAAGTATATGATGCGCTTGAAGCATTTAATTTACTGAAAAAAGTGTCTAACGTAAAATTCAATGAAACTATCGATGTAAGCGTAAGCTTAGGCGTTGATACTCGTAAATCAGACCAAACCGTACGTGGTGCCGTAGTAATGCCAAACGGTACAGGTAAAAAAGTACGAGTAGCAGTATTTGCTCAAGGTAAAAATGCCGAAGCGGCATTAGCTGCAGGTGCTGAAAAAGTAGGTATGGAAGATTTAGCGGCCGATATGAAAGCGGGCAATATGGACTACGATGTCGTTATCGCAGCTCCTGATGCTATGCGTGTAGTAGGTCAGTTAGGTCAAGTATTGGGCCCACGTGGCTTAATGCCAAACCCAAAAGTTGGGACCGTTGCTGCTGATGTTGGCACAGCTGTTAAGAATGCTAAGTCGGGTCAAGTTCGTTATCGTGCAGAGAAAGCCGGTATCGTCCACGCTGGAATCGGTAAAGTAGATTTCACCTCTGAAGCCTTAAAAGCTAACCTTGAAGCTTTATTAGTTGACCTCAAAAGAGTGAAGCCAACCAGCGCTAAAGGCGTATATTTGAAGAAGGTTTACGTTTCAAGCACAATGGGGCCTGGTTTAGTACTAGACCTCAGCAGTTTAAATGTGTAGAATAGCGCACCTTTAAAATTTTGGTTCAACCGAACCATTACAAACTTTGGGTCGTTTGCCGTAAGGCGGACGATCGTCAAAGACCGTAGGTGCAGATGGAGTTAGTGGCCAAATGCTTAATTTCCTACGTAGATGATGTGGACCCGATCAGATTTCTGATCCCTGCATTGTGGTAGTAAATAAGTAGACAATGAAACAGAGGATATCGCATGGCTTTAAAATTAGAAGATAAAAAAGCGATAGTAGCTGAGGTAGCTGATGTAGCTAGCCGCGCATTGTCTGCGGTTGTTGCTGATTATCGTGGATTGTCAGTGGCGGACCTAACTCGTTTACGTTCCGAAGCGCGTAAAGCAAAAGTTTATATGCGTGTAGTTCGTAACACATTAGCTCGCCGCGCAGTAGCTGGTACCGAGTTTGAGTGCATGACAAGTGCCTTAACCGGTCCAATGATTTTGGCTTTTTCAAATGAAGAGCCTGGATCTGCTGCTCGCTTAATTCGCGATTTTATCAAGGGTAATGACAAGTTACAGGTTAAAGCACTCGCTATCGGCGGTCAGGCTTTAGACGGATCACAACTTGAAGCTGTTGCTAAGTTGCCAACCCGTGAAGAAGCTCTGGCAAGTCTCATGGCTGTTATGCTAGCGCCTGTTACCAAGCTTGTACGTACCGTTGCAGAACCGCATGGAAAATTGGTTAGAACGATTGCTGCTGTTCGCGACCAAAAACAATCAGCTGCTTAATAATTATTTGATTAACTGGAGATATAAATCATGTCAATGACAAAAGAAGATGTACTAAACACCGTTGCCTCCATGAGCGTAATGGACGTTTGTGACCTGATCAAAATGATGGAAGAAAAGTTTGGTGTTTCTGCTGCTGCCGCTGTTGCTGTAGCTGCTCCTGCTGCTGGCGCTGCTGCCGCTGTTGAAGAGCAAACTGAGTTTTCCGTAATTTTGGAAGGCATCAATGACCCAGCTGTAAAAGTGAACGTAATTAAAGCCGTTCGCGAAATGACTGGTTTAGGCTTGAAAGAAGCTAAAGACGCAGTTGAAGGCGCGCCACACACTTTGAAAGAAGGTGTTGCGAAGAAAGATGCTGAAGATATGAAAAAGAAACTTGAAGAAGCTGGCGGAAAAGTTAAGCTCAAGTAATTCTTGTTTTAAATTTCAAAGGCTGGTGGCTTAAAAGCTACCCGCCTTTTTGCGCTATTTAGTAGTTTGAAAAAAATGTTGTGGCCTACGAGGAACATTTAGATGACATATTCATATGCCGAGAAAAAACGTATTCGCAAGATATTCGGTAAGTTGCCCGATATCTTAGCCGTTCCTTATTTATTGAGCATTCAAAAAGATTCATACCATGATTTTTTACAAGAAGGTGTTGCCCCTGAAAAAAGAGAAAATAAAGGGTTGCAAGCTTCTTTTACTTCCGTATTTCCAATAACCAGTATTTCTGGATATGCAGAACTGCAATTTGTGAGCTATCGCTTAAGCGAGCCAGTATTTGATGTAACCGAGTGCCGTACTCGTGGAATTACCTATGCTTCTGCATTACGCGTTAAATTGCGTTTAGTGGTATATGATAAAGAATCCCCAGCTTCGGCTAAAGTCGTAAAAGACATTAAAGAACAAGAAGTATATATGGGCGAGCTGCCATTAATGACTGGTGAAGGCACCTTTGTTATTAATGGAACTGAACGAGTTATCGTTTCTCAGCTACATCGTTCTCCAGGCGTGTATTTTGAGCATGACCGTGGAAAAACTCATTCTTCAGGTAAATTATTATACGCGGCTAGAATTATTCCTTACCGTGGTTCATGGTTGGATTTTGAATTCGATCCTAAAGACGTCATCTACGCTCGTATCGATCGCCGTCGTAAATTACCCGCTACAGTTATTTTGCGTGCTTTAGGGTGCAGCACCCTTGATATCTTAAAAATGTTCTTTGATACCACCACTTTCCATGTGCAAGCTAAAGGCATTGTAATGGATTTAATTCCAGAGCGTTTGCGTGGTGAAAGGGCTTTATTTGATATTAAAGATGAAAAAGGTAAAGTGATCGTTGAAACCGGTCGTCGTATTACCGTTCGTCATATTAAAGAACTCGAAAAGCAAGAGGTTAAGCGCTTAAGCGTTCCTACTGAATATATCGTAGGTAAAGCCTTTGCTGAAGACATCGTTGATAAAAAAACCGGTGAAGTGATTGTTGCTGCTAATGCTGAAGTAACCGAAGAAAGCTTGAACAAAATTCAAGAATTGGGCATTAAAGCGTTCAAAACTTTATATACCAATGATTTAGATTGTGGTCCGTATATTTCAGACACCTTGCGCATTGATTCTTGTGTGACTCAGATGGATGCACTGGTGGAAATCTACCGCATGATGCGCCCTGGTGAGCCGCCTACAGCAGAATCCGCTCAGTCTATGTTTAATAACCTGTTCTTTAATATCGATCGTTATGACCTATCTGATGTAGGTCGTATGATGGTTAACCGTCGTATTGGTCGTAAAAATGAGGCCGGTGATGGGGTGTTAAGTAATGAAGATATTGTTGATATCTTAAAAACCTTGATTGATATTCGTAATGGTAAAGGTGAAGTGGATGATATTGACCACTTAGGTAACCGTCGTGTTAGAAGCGTTGGTGAAATGACCGAAAACCAATTCCGTATTGGTTTAGTTAGAGTTGAGCGTGCAGTTCGTGAGCGTTTGAGTATGATCGATCGCGAGCAAATGATGCCGCAAGATTTGATCAATGCCAAGCCTGTTTCTGCAGCCATTAAAGAGTTTTTTGGTTCAAGCCAATTATCTCAGTTTATGGATCAAAATAACCCATTGTCAGAAGTGACTCATAAACGTCGTGTATCGGCGCTTGGGCCTGGTGGATTGACTCGTGAACGTGCAGGCTTTGAAGTACGTGACGTGCATCCTACTCACTATGGTCGTTTATGTCCAATTGAGACCCCTGAAGGTCCAAACATTGGTTTGATTAACTCTTTGGCATGTTATGCGCGCACCAATAAATTTGGATTCTTAGAAGCGCCATATCGTAAAGTTACTAATGGTAAAGTGACTAATGATATTCATTACCTCTCAGCAATTGAAGAAGGTAACTTTGTAGTTGCCCAAGCCTCCATTAAAATGGATAAAGCTGGCAAGCTAATTGATGATTTGATCCCATGTCGTTATAAAGGCGAAGCCTTATTTACCACTGGGGACAAAGTTGATTATATGGACGTCTCTGCAAAACAGATGGTGTCTATTGCTGCAGCATTAGTTCCATTCTTGGAGCATGATGATGCTAACCGTGCCTTGATGGGTGCAAACATGCAACGTCAAGCCGTGCCAACCTTAATGGCGCAAACTCCTTTAGTTGGGACTGGTATCGAACGTATTGTAGCTGTTGACTCTGGTACTGGAGTGGTGGCAAGACGTGGTGGTGTAGTTGAGTCTGTGGATGCTGGTCGTATTGTTGTTCGCGTTAACAACAATGAGATCAAAGATGGCGAGCCATGGGTAGACATCTATAACTTGGTGAAATTCACCCGTTCCAACCATAATACTTGTATTAACCAACGTCCTATTGTGAAGTTAGGCGATAAAGTCGCTGCTGGCGATTTGATGGCTGATGGTTCTTCTACTGATTTAGGTGAATTGGCATTAGGTCAAAATATGTTGATCGCATTTATGCCATGGAATGGATTTAACTTCGAGGATTCGATTTTAATTTCAGAAAGAGTGGTTGAAGAAGATCGATTCACCACTATCCACATTGAAGAATTGACCTGTATTGCTCGTGATACCAAATTAGGGCCTGAAGAAATTACCTCAGATATCCCAAATGTTAGCGAAAGCGCATTAAACAAATTGGATAATGCTGGTGTGGTTTATATTGGTGCGGAAGTAAAAGCCGGTGACATTTTGGTTGCTAAAGTGACTCCAAAAGGTGAAACCCAGCTGACTCCTGAAGAAAAACTCTTGCGAGCTATTTTCGGTGAAAAAGCTTCTGATGTGAAAGACACTTCTTTACGCGTACCATCAGGTATGGCAGGTACAGTTATCGATGTACAAGTCTTCACCCGAGATGGCGTGGAAAAAGACTCCCGTGCGGTTGAAATTGAGAAGAACCAATTAAACGCAATTAAGAAAGACTTAAATGATGAATTCCGTATTTTAGAAGAAGCGGTATATCAACGTTTAGAAAGCTTATTAGTGGATGAAAAATCACAAGGTGGTCCTGCGGGCCTTAAAAAGGGCGGTGCTATTACCAAAGACTATTTGGCTGAATTACCACGTGACAAGTGGTTCTCTATCAAATTAGAGAAAGGTAAGGTTGCAGACCAATTAAAAGAAGCTGAAGAACAGTTAAAACAATATCGTGCTAACTATGATGCACGTTATGATGAAAAGCGTAAAAAACTTACCCAGGGTGATGATTTATCACCAGGTGTATTGAAAATTGTTAAAGTATATCTTGCGGTTAAACGCCGTATTCAGCCCGGAGATAAAATGGCAGGGCGTCATGGTAACAAAGGGGTCATTTCCCGTATTGTTCCCGTGGAAGATATGCCTTATTTAGCCGATGGTACTTCTGTTGATATCGTATTGAACCCATTGGGTGTTCCTTCTCGTATGAACATTGGTCAGGTGCTTGAAACTCACTTGGGCTGGGCGGCTAAAGGTTTAGGCTTGAAAATCGGTAAAATGCTTGATAACAAAGCCAAACCAAAAGAACTACGTGAATACATCAATGAAATCTACAATGTTGAATCATCACATAAGGTTGATCTTGAGTCCTTTACTAGTGAAGAAGTAATTGAGCTTGCTCATAACTTACGTAAAGGTGTGCCTATGGCAACTCCAGTATTTGATGGGGCAACCGAAGGCCAGCTTAAAGAGATGTTACGTTTAGCGGACTTGCCAGAAAGTGGGCAAACTACTTTATTTGACGGTCGTACCGGTCAAGCGTTTGATAGACCTGTAACCGTGGGTTATATGTACATGCTGAAATTAAACCACTTAGTGGATGATAAGATGCATGCACGTTCCACTGGTTCCTATAGCCTTGTAACTCAGCAGCCATTAGGTGGTAAAGCTCAGTTTGGTGGTCAGCGCTTTGGTGAGATGGAGGTATGGGCACTTGAAGCTTATGGTGCAGCTTATACCTTACAAGAAATGCTCACCGTCAAGTCCGATGATGTGAATGGTCGTACCAAGATGTATAAGAATATCGTGGACGGCGACTACTCCATGGATCCTGGTGTTCCAGAGTCATTTAATGTATTGACTAAGGAAATTAAAGCATTGGGTATCGACATCGATTTGGAAGCGGAATAACGCTTATTACATAAAGATTTTTGAAGGAGATTAGCCTTGAAAGACTTACTTGGCATGATGAAGCAAGGTAAACAAGATTTTGATCGGATTAAGATTGGGTTAGCCTCACCTGAGGTAATCCGTTCCTGGTCTTTTGGCGAAGTAAAAAAACCAGAAACTATTAACTATCGTACCTTTAAACCTGAGCGCGACGGTTTATTCTGCGCGAAAATTTTCGGGCCAATTAAAGACTACGAATGCTTATGTGGAAAATACAAACGCCTCAAGCACCGCGGAATTATCTGCGAAAAATGTGGTGTAGAAGTTACCCAAGCTAAAGTTCGCCGTGAACGTATGGGGCATATCGAGTTGGCTTCTCCAGTGGCTCATATTTGGTTCCTAAAATCCCTGCCATCCCGCATTGGTTTATTATTAGACTTGCCATTGCGTGATATTGAGCGCGTATTGTATTTTGAAGCATATGTGGTCACTGAACCTGGAATGACCAAGCTTGAGCGTGGCCAATTGTTAACTGAAGAAGCTTACTTGGAAGCTTTAGAGACCTATGGCGATGAATTTGAAGCCGACATGGGCGCTGAAGCCATTCAAAAGCTGCTAAAAGATTTAGACGTCAAAGAACAAATCGCGACTATCCGTGAAGAAATTCCGGCTACCTCTAGCGAAACTAAGTTGAAAAAATTAGCAAAACGCTTAAAGCTGTTGGAAGCATTTGATGAATCAGGCAATAATCCAGCATGGATGATTATGACAGTATTACCTGTCTTGCCACCTGATTTGCGTCCATTGGTGCCACTTGATGGCGGTCGTTTTGCCACTTCTGACTTAAATGACTTGTATCGCCGTGTTATTAACCGTAATAACCGTTTGAGACGTTTGCTTGAATTAAATGCTCCAGACATTATTGTGCGTAATGAAAAACGTATGTTGCAAGAAGCGGTAGACGCCTTGCTCGATAATGGTCGTCGCGGTCGTGCCGTAACCGGTTCCAATAAGCGTGCTCTAAAATCCTTGGCTGACATGATCAAGGGTAAACAAGGTCGCTTCCGTCAAAACTTATTAGGTAAGCGTGTTGACTACTCCGGTCGTTCGGTAATTGTAGTTGGTCCTACTTTGCGCTTACATCAATGTGGTCTGCCAAAGAAAATGGCATTGGAATTATTCAAGCCTTTTATTTTTGGTAAACTTGAAAAAAGAGAATTAGCGACCACTATTAAAGCCGCTAAGAAAATGGTTGAGCGTGAAGAACCAGTAGTATGGGACATTCTAGAAGAAGTAATTCGTGAACATCCAGTATTATTAAACCGTGCGCCAACTTTGCACAGATTAGGTATTCAAGCCTTTGAACCTGTATTGATCGAAGGTAAAGCGATCCAATTACACCCGCTGGTTTGCGTAGCGTATAACGCTGACTTTGATGGTGACCAAATGGCGGTTCACGTTCCATTGACTTTAGAAGCACAATTAGAAGCTCGTGCTTTGATGATGGCAACCAACAACATTTTACATCCAGCTAACGGTGAGCCAATTATTTGCCCAACCCAGGACGTGGTATTAGGTTTGTACTACATGACTCGTGAGCGTATTAATGCTCGAGGCGAAGGCAAAATATTTGCGGATTTAGAGGAAGTGCATCGTGCTTATTCTTCCGATTTAGTAGATTTACAAGCCAAAGTTAAAGTGAGACTGACTCAGAAAGTTTTGGATGAAAATGGCGTAATGCATGAAAAAACCAGCGTGGTAGATACCACGGTGGGTCGTGCTTTATTGTCTAATATTCTGCCAGCGGGCTTGCCATTTGATTTAATTAACGTAGTGTTGACCAAAAAAGTCATCGCTCGAGTAGTCGATACTTGCTATCGTCGTCTAGGCATTAAAGATACCGTGATTTTTGCTGACCAATTAATGTATACCGGCTTTGAGTATTCTACTCGTTCAGGTATCTCAATTGGTATCAATGACTTGGTAGTGCCAGAAGCGAAACAAAAAATCATTGAGGCAGCTGAAAACGAAGTCAAAGAAATTGCTAACCAATTCTCTTCTGGTTTATTGACTGAAGGTGAGCGCTATAATAAAGCGATCGATATCTGGTCCCGTGCTAATGATCAAATTTCCAAAGCGATGATGGAAGTGATCGCATCAGACATGGTGAAAGATAAAGACGGGAAAAAAGTGAAGCAGGAATCCTTTAACTCCATCCATATGATGGCGGATTCAGGCGCAAGGGGTTCTGCGGCTCAGATTAGACAGTTGGCCGGTATGAGAGGTTTGATGGCCCGTCCAGATGGCTCGATTATTGAAACTCCAATTATTGCAAACTTCCGTGAAGGTTTGAGCGTATCAGAATACTTCACCTCTACCCACGGTGCGCGTAAAGGTTTGGCCGATACAGCGTTAAAAACTGCTAACTCAGGATATTTGACTCGTCGTTTAGTGGATGTGTCTCAAGACGTAGTGATTAATATTGAAGATTGCGGTACTAGCGAAGGCTTGATGATGACCCCTTATATTGAAGGTGGTGATGTCGTAGTACCTTTACATGAGCGTGTATTAGGGCGTGTGGTGGCTGAAGATGTTTATGAGCCAGGCTCTGATAAGATTGTAGCTCCGGCTGGGACCTTGTTGGATGAGCGCTGGGTGCTTAAACTTGAATCCCACGGTATCGATGAAATCAAAGTACGTTCAGCGATCTCTTGCCAAGCACGTCGCGGAATTTGTGCCGCTTGTTATGGGCGCGATCTAGCTCGTGGTCATTTGGTGAATATCGGTGAAGCGGTAGGTGTCGTAGCAGCACAGTCAATTGGTGAGCCAGGAACACAGCTTACCATGCGAACATTCCATATTGGTGGTGCGGCTTCAAGAACCACAGCAGTTAACAGCGTAAAAGTGGCGACCGAAGGTACCATGAAGCTTCATAATATGAAGACCGTTGAAAATGCTAGTAATAAATTGATCGTAGTTTCTCGCTCTGGTGAATTGACCGTATTAGATAAATTTGGCCGTGAGCGTGAACGTTATAAGATTCCATACGGTGCGGAATTACCGTTTGCGGATGGATCTGCGGTTACCCCAGGCCAATTAGTGGCAACTTGGGACCCACATACTCACCCAATCGTAACTGAAGTAACGGGTAAAGTCGTATTCGTCGACATGATTGATGGCGTGACCATTAATCGTCAAACCGATGAACTGACTGGATTAAGCAGTATTGTTATTACCGACACTAAACAACGCAGCTCAGCGGGTAAAGACTTGAAGCCAATGATTAAATTGGTGGATGCTAAAGGAAAAGAATTGTTCTTCCCTAATAGCAAAGTCCCAGCTAGCTACTTCTTGCCTGCAAATGCCATCGTATTGATTGAAGATGGCGGTAAAGTAAGAGCGGGTGATATCTTGGCCCGTATCCCACAAGAAGGGTCCAAGAACAAGGATATTACCGGGGGTCTCCCACGCGTTGCAGACTTGTTTGAAGCTCGTAAACCTAAAGAGCCAGCAATCTTGGCAGAGGTGTCAGGTATTGTAAGCTTTGGTAAAGAAACCAAAGGTAAGCGTCGTCTATTGATTACTCCTAATGAAGGCGAAGCCTTTGAGGTGTTGATTCCAAAATGGCGTCATATCAATGTGTTTGAGGGTGAACAAGTGGCACGAGGTGAAGTCATTTCCGACGGTCCGTTGAATCCTCACGATATCTTACGTTTGAAAGGCGTGGGAGCGTTGGCAAACTATTTGGTTAACGAAATCCAAGACGTATACCGCCTACAAGGTGTGAAGATTAACGATAAGCACATTGAAGTGATCGTTCGTCAAATGGTTCGTCGAGTTGAAGTCACCGCTGCAGGTGACTCCAAGTTCTTGAAAGGCGAACAAATTGAAATATCCAGAGTATTGGATGAAAACGATTCCGTGAAAGCTGAAGGCAAAATGCCAGCGTTATTTGAGCCAATTTTGCATGGTATTACTAAGGCATCGTTGTCGGCCGATTCCTTTATCTCAGCAGCTTCTTTCCAAGAAACCACACGGGTCTTGACTGAAGCCGCGGTAAATGGCCGAGCTGATCCAATGTATGGCTTGAAAGAAAACGTGGCTGTGGGTCGTTTAATCCCAGCTGGTACTGGACTGGCTTACCATATGGCCCGCAAGCAACAAAAAGCGGCTATGGCTAACCAAAAGCAAAACCAAGGCCCAACCGCTGAAGAAGTACAAAGCGCTTTATCAGCAGCTTTGAGCCGTAAAAATAATGCTAGTGATAATCACGCTTCTGACGAAGAGTAAATGATCTTGAGCTAGTCTAAAAAGCGCCTTCGGGCGCTTTTTTATTTTCTCCCCTAAGTAAAGAAAGGGCGTTTTCCTGATCTAGATTCTGATGCCTGCTTTGCAGAATCAGAATGACAGGGGTAAAGGAAATGCCGTATCAAATGACGATTTATAGAAAGGGTCTTCTAGACAATACTAAGCATTCGTCAGGATCTGCCTTTTTTATGATGAATGAAAAGCCTATAGGTGAATATTCATAGGCTTAGCGTTTTAATGACAGCTGCTGCTATAATCCATCCAATTCATGATTTTGAGTATAACAATGCTAGTTCAATTCACCTGGTTTCTTGGAATACTATCCATTGTGCAAATGGCTTTTTTGCCAGGGTTTATTCTTTGTCGAGGCTTTAAGGTGGAAGAATATTTTCCTTCTAAATTGGCATTGTATTTTTTTACCAGTTTACTGGCCAATTATGCGCTGGTTTATTTATTAGCCAGCATGCACCTCTATACCAGTTTTATATTGCATATAGTAGTCGGAATAGAAAGTGCGATGGTCCTCTATATGACCTGGCCTAATTTATTGAATAAACCACACTATAATCCAGATTTTCACTTGCTAAAAATTTATTGGCAAAAGCATATATGCTCAAAATGGATTATCAGCCTGGCATTAGCTGTTTTGTTGTTCTATAGCTGGGAACTGATGATCAATCAAGGCGAGGTATTTATGCGTTGGGACCCTATGGTCTCTTATAACCCGTGGGCCATAGAATGGGCAGCCAATCACTTTCCGGTTAAAACCTGGGACTACCCTCAGCTTTTGTCTACTAACTGGTCTTTATCCTATGTGATGATTGGCAACCTAAACGGCGGCTTGGCATTGGAATTTTTTCCCAGAAGTATTATGGGTTTATTTCCCTTATTTCTGATGTGGTCGCTATGGCTAAAAATGCTAGAAGAGCAAAGTGATTATTACGGCCTAAGTGTTATTGTTATGGGATTGCTGCTGGACGCTACTCTATGGAGCTATATAGGTCATGGTTATGCGGATATTCCCATGATGACAATGAGCTTTGCCGCTGTGTTAATATTGGTAGAAGCGTCTGCAAAACCCTACTCAATAAAACCAATAGTATTGGGAAGTTGCCTGTGCGCCGCGGCGGCCCTAACCAAGCAAGCAGGGCTATGGCTAGCTCTAGTGTATCCTGTTTTAAGTTATGGTTTGCTAATAAGACAAAAAGCGCTTTTAGTTCATCAAATAGCGCGGATTGTATTGTTACAGATTATGATAATAAGCATCCTTGTCCTGTCATGGTATAGTTTGGTTTGGTGGGGAGGGCTACATAAGCCATTAGAATGGAAATTTTTAACCTACAGCGTTTATCATGGAGCCAGTTGGATGGGCCGCCTAAAGTGGGCTTATAAGCAAGTGGGGGCGTTTTTTTGCTTAAGCGTGTTGGTGGCTTGTTTTGGGCTAAAGTGGAATAGCCCGTGGCGCTTGCCTTTTAGCTTAATTGCGCTACCTATGCTGTTAATTTGGCTAATTGCTTATAGTTATGATGATCGTAATATCGCTATTATTCTACCTTTCATCAGCCTAATGATGGCTATAGTTTTGGCCCGATTATGCAAGTATTCATGCGTGCAGAGTTTTCTAATCCATCGAAGCGGTGAATTCTCAAATCTATTTTATCAACCAATTGCTCAAGGCATTCATTTTTTCCAATGGGCCATTGTTAAATACAATAAAGTGTTTCAGGCCCTACCTATTATAGCTTGGTGGCTTATCTTGACTAGCCTTATGGTAGCGATAGGTTATTTTCCAGGATTAAACGCGCGCGATTTAAATGCGTATCAAATTGAGGCAAAACAAGCAGTGGCAGAGCCAGAGCTTTATGGCATGCTTTATTCCTATCAAACCCAGCATGGCTTTCAAGGGAGTATTCTGACGCCATGGGGCTTTTTATTTACTGATGTTCCTGCTTTAGCTCAGCACTTTCAAACAATAGGGCCAGAATTTTATGGGCCTGATATGCTGCCTGCAATAACCCGTGACAAAGCTTTATTTATAAAAGCGTTACATGCTTATTCCACAGTCAAATATGTGTTGGTAGATAATAATTTGCAACTTAGTTCTTTTGCGTTTCATGACTATCTTGCTAGCATGCAAAAACTTGGCAAAGTTTTAGTAGTGGGGCAAACTGCAAAATTTACCTTGTATGAAATTATTGGCCCTTTGCAATAGGAGTAAATAGTGCAGCAATTAATTCAACTCTTTGGGTTTATAGCAATATTGCAACTGGTATTTATTCCAGGTTATATCCTGCTGCGAGCATTTCGCATAGAGTTACCTATTTTACGCACCACTATTTTAAGTTTTGCCTTAAGCTTTTTAATCAACTATGTTATGGCCTATGGCTTAACTCTCTTGCATGCCTATACATCTAAAACGCTATGGATAGTGTTAGCTATAGAGGGTGGCATCTTATTGAAGTTATTAGGGCCTGATCAAACTGGATGGAAGTCTTGGCAGACCCAAAGCAAGCATGTGCAAAACTTCTGGCTTAGCTTAAGCCAAAGTAGAGGCTTGAATCAATTTATCAAATTTGGTTTAGTGTTTACGGCTTTATTTATTATTGTGATATTTGTTGGAATCCTCTTGGTCCAAATAGGGCAGGTTTTTAGCGCTTGGGACCCTGTAATGTCATATAACACGTGGGCGAATCAATGGGCGCTTGGGCATTTACCGCAAGATACCTGGCATTACCCGCAATTAATTCCAGCTAACTGGTCTATGACTTATCTCATTACCTCTCCCGCCAGTATGGGGATTAATCTTCAGTTTTATGCAAAATCCGTCATGCCATTGTTTCCCTTAATGCTGATGTTAACTTTTATAGACTTAGCCATTGAAACCCGTCAAGTGGGCTACTTATTAGGCCTTATTTTCACCGCTTACTTTTTGTATTGCTTTGCTGAAAGCTTTGGTCAGGGCTGGGTAGATGTACCCATGACGTTTTATGCATTTACAAGTTTGGCCTTATTATTCTTAGCCGGCAAAAGTCAGCAGCCATTATGTTATATTGCCTTGGCATGTTTACTTACTGGTGCATCAGCAGTCACCAAGCAAGCTGGGCTTTATATCCTAATGTGGTATCCAATCCTATGTTATGTACTCGCGTTAAAGCCACATCGATTTAAGCTGGCGAAAACTTTATGGACTCTTGGCTGGAGTTGGGGAGTCGCTTTGCTTATTTGTTTGCCATGGTATCTTTATATTCAATACCAGATCGACCATGGAACAACAAGTTCAGAGCTAGGTTTTGTAACAAGCAATATCTATCAGGTTTTAGGGTATGATAGGAGCTTAAGAATTATATTTGGCATTTTCGAAGCGGGTTTTATTTTTTGGATATTATTGGCTATCGCAAGTGTATTTTCATGTTATCGCTCTACTTGGCGTATTCTTATCCTGCTTATCATTCCCTACACCCTGATTTGGCTGAACTATTATTCTTACGCTACTCGCAACTTTACGCTTATATCGCCTTTACTCGGTTTGTTAGCGGGACTGGCTTTAGAATATTTTTATCAGAAAAAGTCATTTAGTAAGTTAAAAAAGCTGCTGATAAAACGCATCCAACCCCTAAACTGTAAACCTTTACATCTATTTATAGGCTTATTGGTTATGGTGTTTTTGATAGCGCAAGTTCCACAGTATTCAGCGCCAGAACTTATTCAAGCCCAAATACTAAAACAAAGGCAAATAGGCGATGCGAGCTTAAATGCTATGTTATTAGCTTATGAAGTAAAGCATGGTTTCACTGGAAAAATCTTAACTTCCTGGGACTATATTGGCCACGTGCCAGGACTGTCACAGTATTATCAGCCCTATCGAGAGCCTGGCGTGGAGGCTAATCAATATCAATCTTCCTGGATGCTAAATCCTAAAGCTTTGTCTTCAATATTGGCGCAATATCCTGCTCACTATATTTTGGTGGCTAATGAAGGAGGATTAGTGTCAAAAGCCTATTTGCAGTATTTTGCTAGGCTTGAACAAGAGGGCGCGATAAAAGCGGTGGTTATCTTGCCACAGTTTACATTATATGAGCTTCAAGAGCCTTTATTATTACTTGAGCAACCACATCTAATTAGGTATAGTCGCAAATTCGTTAACAAAGGTTAGCAATATGATATCCCTACTGAAAAAATTTTTAAAACAATTTCCTTACCTAAAATGTCTTTTATATCGTGCTCAAAAAAGCTATTCACAAGATGGCGAGGATCTAATTTTAGCCAGAATATTTAGGCATAGCCAACAGGGATTTTATGTGGATGTTGGAGCCCATCACCCTAAGCGTTTCTCTATTACATATTTTTTTTATAAAAGAAATTGGCACGGAATCAATATTGATGCCACACCAGGCAGTATGAAGTTGTTTAATAAATTTCGCCCAAAAGATATCAATCTGGAATTGGGGGTGTCTGATACCAAACAAACACTGACTTATTATCTATTTAATGAACCTGCTCTTAATACTTTCTCACCTAAAATAGCTGAAAATCACGCTAACCAAGGAGTTTATAAACAAATTGCACAAACTAAGGTTGAGACTTTGTCATTGCAAGAAATTTTATTGAAATATTTGCCTAAGGGGCAAGTCATTGATTTCTTAACCATTGATGTAGAAGGTTTTGACTTAGAAGTTTTAAAGTCAAATGATTGGAAATTGTATCGTCCAAAAATCATTTTAGTTGAAATTATCAATCTGAAAAACATCGATGAGATTCAATACCGTCCTGAGTATCAATACTTAAAAGATCAAGGCTATGAGTTTTTTGCTAAGACCTATTTAACTTGTATTTTTAAAGATACTCATTGTGCTTGATATTTCTTGATGACTTGGCTCAAAATAGCTATAGTCAAGCATGAATTAACTTACAGGCTAACTTATTGTGAATATTGTGGCACTGATTCCCGCATACAATCCATCTGATAATTTACTGTTTTATGTAAGGGAGCTGTTGGCCTCAAATTTCTCTCATGTGATAGTAGTGAATGATGGAAGTCATGCAGAATATAGGGCAAATTTTGCTTTGCTTCACACCATTCCTAATGTGACTTTATTAGAGCATGCGGTAAATTTAGGCAAGGGGGCCGCTCTTAAAACCGGACTAAACTATATTCATTGTCAATTTTCTTCTACAGCTGGGGTGGTTACAATTGATGCCGATGGCCAGCATTTGCTCAATGATGCCCTGACAGTAGCAAGAACTTTAGTGCATTCTCCAAATAACGTGATTGTAGGTACAAGGAATTTTAGTTGTGAAGTGCCATTTCGCAGCAAATTTGGCAACTTATTCACCCGATATACATTTAGGCTGCTAACAGGAATTAAGCTTTCAGACACGCAGTCTGGTTTAAGAGGTATTCCGCTGGCATTGATCCCAATGTTATTGAAAATTGTTTCCTATGGTTATGAATTTGAATTAGATATGTTGATTACAGCCCACAGGTATGGCTGGGGAATTTTAGAAGCGCCTATCACCACGGTGTATATCGATAAAAATAAATCTTCTCACTTTAGGCCTTTGCGTGATTCGCTACGGATTTACTTTGTGTTGTTTCGCTTTACCATTATCGCCTTGCTTAGTGCTTCATTGGATTACGGGATATTTATTTCCCTGTATTATCTATTAATCAATAATGTTATGGTCTGTTTAATTGCTGGGCGATTGGTTTCCACCGTATTTAATTATTTTAATGTGAAAAATTATGCCTTTCATTCCAAAGGTGATCATAAAAAGACCCTGCCAAAGTACATTGCTTTAGCTGTAACCTCAACCTTATTTGCTTATGTAATGATTATTGGTTTGCTGACTTTATTCACTATGCACGTGGTTATTGCTAAGCTTATTTCAGAATTTATTATGTTTGTGCTTAACTTTCTGGTGCAACGAGACTTTATTTTTAGGAGAGCGCAACGATGAGATGGATTTGGTTACTCATTGGAATTATATTATTTATATTAGGCGTGATGTTTGCTTTGCTTAATCCCAATAGCATTGAGCTTAACTTGTTTGTATTTCAATTTAAAACCACCTTGGCCTTAGCTTTGTTGTGTTTTTTTGCCATAGGAGGCATTTTGGGCCTGTTAATAGGTTTTATTAATGGCAGACTAAATACAAAAAAGCAGAATAGACATAAAGCGGATAAGCCCATAAAAGTATTCCAGTAAAATGAAGAGATTTAATTTTTTCAAACCACTATTTATTCTCCAGCTAGCCAGCCCATTAGCCCTAATAATCATTTTAGCTTTGTATGTGTGGTTGAGCTCAAGAGGCCTGGATTTTACTGATGAAGGCTATAACTTATTAGCAGCCAAATACCCGCTTGAAGTCAAAAGTTCACTCAGTATGTGGTTTTTTTATAGCCATATTTTATTTAAGGTAGTTGATTATAAGCTGGTTTATTTTCGCTTAATTAATATTTTCATAGAACTTTTTGCCTGCGTGGTATTAGCCTGTGGTATAAACATTTTAAAGAAAACCATTTTGCTTGAAACGACAAACTATTTTGAAAGTTTTGTTTTTATCAGTTTTGTGTGTGTAGGTGGACTGCTTGGTCTCTCATTATTAGGTTTCACTCCAAGTTATAATACGATAACTGTAGAAGCTAATTATTTGAGTTTGGGGCTAGCTTGTGTTGCATTAGCTAAGCTTATTCAGGGGCAAAAAGGGGCTTATTATTACTGGTTCTTTGCTGGGTTATTTGTTGGGTTGAGTTTTTTTAGTAAGTTTAGCAGTAGCCTAGTTTTACTTGGAATGCTGTTGTTCAACATTGCCTTACTGCCCAAGCGTGAATTGCATGTGAAAATTTATAGTGCTATTACAATAATTTTAGGGTTTGTTGGCTGGTTTGGAATTTTCTTTACGACTTTTTCTTCTCCCCATGTGATAGGAAATATTTTTCTTACTGGTTTAAAAATAGATAAGTTATTAGGTGCTGGGCATAATTTATCACTTCTAACTATCGATTTTAGGCAAATATTTACCTTGTGCTCAAAAGCTTTTTCAGTCTATTGGCTACTCTACGCCATAATAGTTGGCTGTTGTTGTTATATTTTGCCCAATGAGAAAAGTAGAGGTGCAAATTCTGCTTTAATTAAAATGGCTGCGATAAGTTTATTTATCGCATTATTTTTGGCAATCAAACAAAAACTCTACCTGGCTGGTGGAATGGGTTATTATTTTCTTGAAGCTAAATTTTATTTGAGCTGGATTTTACTGAATGGGGTATTAATACTAACTGGTAAAATTCATTTTAAGACCCAGTTTAAACCTAAAGTAAGCGTTTATTATGTAATTGCGCTGTTATTAATGCTATGTTTCTTGCCTTTTATAGAAGCTATTGGAACGAATAATCCTATCTATTTTGATGCTGTTTTATATTTAGGACTATGGTTTCTTTTAATATTTATATTATCTCAAGTATTGGCCACCGTATACAGACAGCCCTGGCTAAATTGGCTTAATATCGGTTTGGTTTCTATAATGGCTATTTTTCATGGCCTAAGCGGATGCGTTCACTTTTATAGAACAGGTTCCTTATTTGAGCAAACTCAATTGATTCATATCTCAATGCCATCTAGTAATATTAATGTAGACCCAACGACAGCGGATATTATAGTTAGGCTCCAGCAAACAGCAACAAGCTGTGGATATCAGCCTGGGCAAGATATCTTAGGGATTTATAATGTGCCTGGATTGATATATGTATTAGGAGGAAAGTCGCCAATTGCCCCATGGTATCCTGGTGGATATCCCAATTCTGCTAAAGCTATCGAAAAAATTCTGTCTATGCTGCCTCAAACGCGTTTACACAGCGCCTATATTTTGCAAAATTTATCTGATGAATCGCCACAGCCTGATTGGATCAAAGTCGGGTTGCATTTTCCACAAGGTTATATTCTTTGTGGTAAGGTTAAAATGGCTCGCCTTAGTCATAGCAGTTTGCTGCAACTTTGGAAACCTATTTCTCCAGCTCTTTAGTTTGTAATGCATGCAATGCCGCTTTTACAATTGTGCTATTGGGGTGCATTTGTTGAAACTGTGGATCGCTTAATATTCTTCGCCATAGTTTGCCATTGGGCTCTGCGTGAAATAGCCCTAAAATATGTCGAGTTATGGAGTTCAATGAGCAGCCCTTGATAAGTTGGACTTCAATATAGGGCAGCATGGCTTCAATAATTTCTTCTCGAGTCATTATGGGTTGCACACATTGATGTAGTTCTTGGTCTATAGTCGCTAAAATATAAGGGTTATGATAAGCGGAGCGCCCGATCATGACGTGATTAACATGCTGTAAATGCTTTTTGGCTTCATCAAGGGAGTGAACGCCACCATTAATGCCGATCGGTAAATCTGGAAAATCCTGTTTTATTTTGTAGACCACCTCGTACTGTAAGGGCGGGATTTCTCTGTTTTCTTTAGGGCTTAATCCTTTTAACCAACCTTTGCGAGCGTGGATAATGACTTGATCTACCGCTGCATCGACTAAAGTCTGAATAAAGTCAGTGAGTTCATGGTAACTATCATTATGGTCATAACCAATTCGGGTTTTGACAGTCACAGGTATAGATACCACATCTTTCATGGCTTTTATGCAATCAGCGACTAAATCAGGTTTTGCCATCAAGCATAAACCAAACATGCCTGATTGGACCCGGTCACTAGGACAGCCAACGTTCAAATTAACTTCGTCATAACCCCATTGTTCTGCAATTTTAGCGCACTCAGCTAATTCTTGTGGATTGCTGCCACCTAGTTGTAAAGCTAAGGGGTGTTCAGTTAGGTCATAGCCTAATAGCTTGTCGCGATTGCCATGAATAATCGCTCTTGTAGTAATCATTTCAGTGTAAAGCAAAGTATGTTTGGATAGAAGCCTCAAGAAATAACGACAATGACGGTCTGTGTAATCCATCATGGGAGCTACTGAAATAAGCGAAGAAGTATTTTTCATAGTAAAAAGCCGTTAGCATTAGGCATTTCTGTAAGAAACTTAAATCCTTGGTTTTAGTTTTCTAGTAATGCCAAATTTTTGGGCATTCTATCACAAAAAATTGCATAAAATACATAACGCGCCTAAAGGTTTTAATGTATAAAAAAATAAGATCGTACCGTACAATCAAGGCCAAATTTGCAGATCCAGTAAAACGTGGCATAATGACGGCCTTAATTTAATCTGTTCAAAAGCACTTATAATTTTTCCCAATTGCTTAAGAATAAAATAAACTATGAGGGTCTTATGGGATTTATTTATGTGGCAATAACCATACTGTTTACTGTCGCTGGACAAGTTCTTGTCAAATGGCAAATGTCGCAGACTAGCGGCTTGCCAGCAGGCTTAGAGAAGAAGCTATATTTCTTTGCCAAATTAATGCTTAACCCATGGATCATTTTGGTCTTTGTCTTGGCTTATCTAGCTTCCTTATCTTGGATGGCTGCTATGACTAAATTGCCTTTAAGTTATGCTTATCCTTTTACCAGTATTGGGGTGATGTTGGTATTTGTCATTGGCGTAGTTTTTTTTAAAGAAGCCGTGCATCCAGTACAATTAGTTGGGATTTCTTTAATTATATTGGGGCTTTGCTGTCTTGGTTATATGAGATAAAGACACTAGCTTTAGGCCAATGTATAAATGCTAAGCTTTAGCTATTAAAATTAGACGTTTATTGTCTTTGCAAGTTACCTTAGTGTAACAAGGTAAGGCATCATAAAGCTCTTGTAATTGAGGGTGATAAAAGTAAGCTTTATCGTAATATTTGCCGTCAATACATATACCCTTATATGCGGCTTGAGATTGGACGATATTGAAAAGCTCTTGGCTAGTGTATTCACTAGGACGAATTTCACCAAGCCCCCCGGTTAGGCTTTTGTGATAAGTACCTTCTTCAACCTGATGGGTTAAATGATTGGAAGTAAGCATTGAGTTATAAGCTTGGCATAATAAATCTTGCCCAATTTTTGCATAGATTTTTTGTTCAATATCTCGTTCCGTATCATATAAACTTCTTTGCACATAGGCTTCGGCTAACAAGATGCCGCGGTCAATGCTTTCATCTATAGAGTGTATGCTCAGCCCAATCTCTTTTTCGCCATTAATAATGGCCCAAGTGATAGGATGTCTACCTCTATAGTGAGGTAATTTGCCAAAATGGATATTCCAGATGCCATGGTCAAATCGTTGAATTTGAGCGTTTTTGAAAATAATGCCAAATATACAGGATACTCCAAGATCATATGATTCAAGCGCTAATGCATCTATATCAGAACGTTGATTTACCAAATAAAAGTCACATGCCAGCCAATTGGCGTAGTCAAAAATTGCTTGATTTAGGAGGCGCTGCTCACACACTATAGCCTTTAAATCAAATATTTGTCCTAAGGCTTGTGCAACTTCAAGTACCGAACCAAAGTACACGACTTTTACTTCTTTGGGATTTATAAAGTTCAACATAGCCTCATTAATGTTTATATAGTTGTTTAATGATAGTATAAGGCCTATTTTTTGTTTGATTAAATATCTTGGCTAAATAGATCCCAATGACGCCTAGACAAAAAACGATTAACCCACCAAAGAACCAAATTGAAACGATTAGGGAAGTCCAGCCTGCAAGCGCAATGCCAAAGAAAAACTTTTTAAGTAGGAGATTAGCAATCATTATCAAAGAGGAGACTAACAGCAGCAGTCCTAGGTTAAAAATATAAGTTAGTGGCTTGGAACTAAAAGAAGTGATGGCATTAACTAGTAGGTTAAGTTTTCTTTTGAAATTATAAGTGCTTAGCCCTTTATGGCCTTTTTGCATTGGTAAGGCCATTTGCTTGAAACCTGTAATCTCGCATAAACCAAAAAATACCACATCGCTTTCTTGGTGTTCAACTAAACTTGCTACATATCGCTTTGACATTAATCGAGCGATTACCATGTTGGGAGTTAATTTGTATTCGGAAAGCATATTGAATGTAGTATAAAACCAGCCGCCAAAATGTTTTTCTATAAATCCACCTTTTCTAACTTCTTGCACACCAAAGACGACATCACAATCAGAATCTTGTTGAATATTTTGCCAGAAATCTGCAAGTAGTTCGGGGGGCTCTTCTAAGTCACAATCAACTAAAAAAACATAATCGCCACTAGCCTTAGATAGACCTGTCATTATGGCTTTGTGATGGCCAAAATTACGAGCCAAATCAATTACTATGACCTTGGGATCTGCTTTATATAAAGCTAAAGCTTTAGGCAAGGACTGATCAGGCGAGCCATCATTGACGAATATAATTTCATAGTCCTCAGTAATTTTTTTAACTGTGGCCACTATTCTGTCGTAAAACTCATTTAAATAGGGTGCAGAATAATATAGGGTAGTAACAATTGAAATTTTCATGTAAAGCTCTTCATGTAATTTGTGGCTTGAGGGCCTTCGTTAAATAATAAATCGAGAATACTAACAAAATGATCAAATCCCGGATAATTTTGTTGATATTCAGGGTAATTATTATAGTCCATCCATGAGACAAGAATGTTTTCCTGGGTGAATAAACTTACGTCTAGATAGTCTTTAGCAGCAGGCCCTGAAATATATTCAGTCGCTTTTGCAGATTTACATAAACCTAGTAATCTCTCAGTTTGGCCTTCTAATAACGCATATTCACTTGACCAAGAAATTTTAGTTTTTATTCCTAAAATTTCATTAATCGCCGTTATAAATTTATAGTTAATTAAGCTTAAATATGTTTCTGTTGAATCCAAAAAAAGCGTCTTGAATAATGGTTCAAATTCTTTGAAATATTTAGCTTTGCGGTAATTGTGAGTAATAGTTGCCCAATGATTTTTAGCCCAATTACTGTCACTAATTTTCGTTTCATTAATTTTTTGTAAATACTTGCCAGAAACTTCAACCGGTATAGTGAGCCATTGAGAGCCATTTGGGGTGCGAATTTTGTTACGGTTTCGCCAATCTCGACGAGTGTATTGCACATCGTCATATAATATGAATTCATCTGCCATATTAATTAAATCAAAATAACCCTTCCATGGGATATAACAAGATTGCACGATGGCAAGTTTTTTGGTTTTATTGTCTATCATCGACACAAGTTAAATACCTCAATAAATTATGCTGTATAGTAGCAACTTACAACATTCCCGACAATTAGTATCTTTTTAGTATAAGCAGATATAAAATATTGGCTCTTATTCATAAGAGTTAAATGCCATGATAAATTTTAACAAGCCCTATTTAACAGGCAATGAATCTACATACATTCAACAAGCTTTCAACAGCAATAAGTTATCAGGTGATGGGAAGTTTACCAAACTTTGTCATAGTTGGTTTGAATCTGAATTACAGGCAAACAAAGCTCTGCTTACACATTCTTGTACTGCAGCTTTAGAAATGGCGGCCATTTTGGCTGATTTGGCTCCGGGAGATGAGGTCATTATGCCATCCTATACTTTCGTTTCTACAGCGAATGCATTTGCCTTGCGAGGAGCTATACCAGTTTTTGTAGACATTAGGCCGGACACTTTGAATCTTGACGAAGAATTAATTGAATCTGCAATTACTACCAAAACTAAAGCCATTGTGCCCGTGCATTATGCTGGTGTCAGCTGCGAAATGGATAAGATCATGGCAATTGCTAAAAAGCATAATCTATTTGTCATTGAAGATGCAGCTCAAGGCGTAATGTCAAAATATAAGAGTCAATATTTAGGAACAATCGGTGATATGGGTGCCTATAGTTTTCATGAAACTAAGAATATCAATTCTGGAGAGGGTGGAGCATTATTAGTAAACTCAGATAAATTTACTTTGCGAGCCGAAGTTATTCGCGAAAAAGGCACAGATCGAAGTAGGTTTTACCGTGGTGAAGTAGACAAATATACCTGGCAAGATATCGGTTCTTCTTATTTACCGAGTGAAATGATTGCGGCTTTTCTTTATGCGCAATTAGAAAAAGCACAAGAAATCACTAATATGCGCCTAGCCATATGGCAACGTTATTATGAGGCTTTTGCAGAGCTTGAAAAAACCACTTTAGTGCGCCGGCCTTTTATTCCTCAATATGTTGAGCACAATGCTCATATGTTTTATTTGCTGTTAGATGACGAAAAAACTCGAGATAATCTTGCATTATATCTTAAGCAAAATGACATACTAGCCATCCATCATTACGTGCCATTACACAATTCGCCGGCAGGAATAAGATTAGGTAGGGCGCATGCTACTTTACCTCATACTGAAAGTATTTCTGCTAGATTGATAAGGTTGCCTTTATATAATGAACTTAGTTTAAACGACCAGGAAAAGATTATTCGAGCAGTGTATGCTTTCTTTGCTAAAGGCAGATAGTTTTTCATTAAATGAGTATGGGTTATAAGCTAGCTCTAAATTTAAAATAACTAGCTAATGACTTCCTCCAATGTGGGATAGTACCAATTAATTGGCTCAGTTTTGTGTTATCTAATACGCTATAAGCTGGGCGCTTAGCGGGAAGCGGGTACTCAGTGGCAGCGATAGGCTGGATAATACAATCAATTTTAGCCTGTTCAATAATAGAGTTTGCAAACTCATACCAACTGGCTTGACCCGAATTAACGGCATGATAGATTCCCGGCGCAATTTCAGCCTGAATGGCTTTGAAAATCATTCTGGCTAAGTCCGCGGTGCCAGTCGGAGACATGAACTGATCTTGAACAACACGCAGGCTTCCTTTCTCTTTGCCATATTTGATGATGGTTTCAACAAAATTGCCTTTGGTTTTAGATGGATTAATGCCAAATAGCGACGCGGTACGTAAAATTATAGTATTGCTGCAAGTTGATAAAGCTAGTTCTTCACCTAATAATTTGCTTTTGCCATAGATATTAAGTGGGGCATGAGAGGTTTGTTCATTGAGTGGCTGATTGTTAGAGTTGCCGCCAAATATATAATCCGTACTCATGTGGATAAGTTTGGCTTGTTTTTGCTCACAAACTTCAGCTATTTTCTCGACAGCAAAAGCATTAATAAGAAAAGCGCTATCAATTTCAATCTCAGCTTTGTCTACCTGGGTGTAGCCAGTGCAATTAATTAGAATATCAAAGTCTTGGGCATCAAGAAATTCATTAATTTTATTCACGTGACTGATGTCAAATTGTTGACGAGTGACTGCTTGTAGAATGATGGTCTCGGCAAATTTTTGCTGATATTTAATAATATCTGTTCCTAGCTGCCCGCTTGCACCCAATAATAAGATTTTCATATATAGACTATCTCAGCTCTGATAATAAAAATTATTTTCTATATCTTTAAGACGAGGAGCTTTAGCATCTTTTTCAGCGAGAAGTGGAGCGGAGATCGGCCAACTAATGTCAAGATCAGGATCATTCCATATGATGCTACGTTCATGTTCTTTAGAATATTCTTCTGTCACTTTATATAAAAGCTCAGTATTATCCTCTAAAAATAAAACTCCATGAGCAAACCCTGTAGGCACCCAGAGCATATATTTATTTTGTTCTGATAATTCTAAGCTTGTCCATTTACCATATGTCGGGGAGCCTCGCCTAATGTCTACCACCACATCAAAGACTCTTCCTCGAGTTACTCGTACCAATTTGCCTTGGGCTTTAGGATCGAGCTGAAAATGTAGGCCTCGTAAAACATCTCTATTGGAACAGGAATGGTTATCTTGTAGAAAATTGATGGAAATATTCTGTTCAATAAAATCAGAAGCTTTATAGGTCTCCATAAAGTAGCCTCGGCTATCATGAAAGACTTGTGGCTTAATCAATATAGGGCCTTGTATTGATGCTTTTTTGAATTCAAATGGCATAAAAAAGTCTACGCTATTATTTATGCCTCAGTGTATCAATATTTTTAAAATTTGTCAGTGCCTAGGCTTTAAGAGATAAGAATTTAGAAAAAAACTGAAAGTAAATTACAGGATAAATTCCAAATGTTATCCAGCTATGCTTCCCATGAAAATCAAAGCGCTTATTAAGCCAGTAAACTAAGGTTATACCAAAAATATATCAATTAAATAGGCGATTTGATAATGAATAAAGTGCAGTAAAGGTATGTACAAAATATAGCTTGCAAGTGTATTAAAATTACCTGAAATGATAAATTGTATTATTTGCAAATGCCGAGGTTTTAATTGTGTTTCCAAATCCTAACAACGAATGTTTATTTAATTTTGCTATTCTAATATACTTGCCATAAATTGCGAAAGCCTCTACTGACTTTATAGGTAATTTAAAATAAGCATGAAAGCAGAAAAGTTTAAACCCATTTCAGTAAAACCTCCTGGGAAAAATTTTGTTTTATTCTGGATGCGCTGCATACTTGATCTTCAATTGTTAACTATTTATCGTTTTTTACGCGGCCCACTTCAAGCTTGCAAAGGGAGTGTGCTAGATGTAGGGGCAGGAGAGGCTCCATGGCAAGACTTGCTGAATAAAGATCCCGGGGTGGTTAAGTATAATGCTATTGATGTTGAGACTGCCGATACATTTGGAATGTCCAGACAGATCAATGTCACTTATTATGACGGAAAAACTATTCCTTTTGCAGAAAATAGCTATGATTATGTACTTTGTATTGAAGTCTTGGAGCATGTTGAGGATCCTAAAGCGATATTAAACGAAATTTATCGAGTGTTGAAACCTGGCGGTAGTTTAATTTTAACCATGCCTTGGTCTGCAAGATTACATCATATGCCACATGATTATTGTCGCTTTACTCGATTTGGACTTGCTGCGCTTGTTAAGTCCGTTGGATTAACACAAGTAACTATTGAAGAGAGAGGAAATAACATAGCAGCTATTGCTAATAAATTGATAGTTTTAACGCTTGGCTGGTTACGCCCTCGAACCTGGTATCATGTTTTTTGGACAGGTTTGTTAGCGATAGTAATGTTACCTGTTACAGGCTTGTTTTTGGTGAGTGCTCATTTAAATATGCTAATAAATTCTGGCATAAATGAAGACCCGCTTGGTTACGGTTTGATTGCTATTAAGCCAAAATTGTCTTAGAGAGTAAAGAAATATGCCAATGACTAGGCCTTGTCCAGTGTGTAAATGTAGCTCTAAGGATGCACGTTTATTTTTTAAAAAAAATATTAATCCTGCAAAGCTGAATGAATTTAGCTATGCCTCCCGTAAACTTCCTGAATTCATGAATCATCAATTGGTGCAATGCCCAGTCTGTGACTTAGTTTATGCAGACCAACCTCCAGGCGAGAATGAATTAGCAAACGCTTATCATGTGGCTCAATATGATAGTTCTGAGGAAGCTAATGATGCAGCAATTGCCTATATCGATGCTATTCAACCAGCTTTAAATAAATTAATAGAGCGAAAAAGTGTGTTAGAAATCGGCTCTGGAACAGGTATATTTCTCGAACTTTTATTGCAACATGGCTTTACTGAACTAGTGGGCATTGAGCCATCGTCTGCTGCTATTTCAGCTGCCCCGGCTTATCGAAGAGCATGGTTAAGAGAAACGATGTTCAATGAAAATGATTTTTCTCCTGGATCTTTTGATCTAATTTGTTGTTTTATGACAATGGAGCATGTGCGTGATCCTTCATTAGTTGCTAGGGCAGCATTTAAATTGTTGAAACCAGGCGGAGCTTTTATCACAGTAACTCATGATTATCGTGGGTTCGTAAATAAGTTACTCGGTAGGTTTTCTCCCATTATTGATATTGAACATTTGCAATTATTTTCCAAGCGCAGTTTAAAACAACTTTTTGAAAGCATAGGGTATAAAAATGTAACAGTTGAAGCCTTCGCAAATAAATATTCCTTGGACTATTGGTTGCGTTTAGCTCCATTGCCGTATAGGGCTAAAAGTATATTAGCTAACTTATTTGTCAAATTAGGTTTTGGGAAGGCTAAGCTTAAAGTAAATGTCGGAAATCTAATTAGCGTTGGTTTTAAGCATGATTAAAAATATGATTAATAAGGCGCGTAAACGTCTGCTACAGATGCACTTTGAAAGTAAAGTTGGCCATGTTGGTGGCAATTTATCTGCACTTGATGCCATGTTATTAGTGTTCCATGAGTTTTTGAAGCCGGAAGATAAATTTGTTCTATCTAAAGGCCATTCTGCAGGAGCGCTATATGTTACTTTATGGAGCCTTGGCCGTTTGCAAGACAGTGATCTTAAACTTTTTCATAAAGATAATACTTTATTAGCAGGCCACCCACCAGCTAAAGGGATTGCAGAGATAACTTTTTCAACAGGTAGTTTAGGGCATGGATTATCTCTAGCTACAGGCATGGCTCTTGGCAATAAAATAAAAGGGAATAATGTAAAGGTTGTATGCTTTACTTCAGACGGCGAATGGCAGGAAGGCTCTACTTGGGAAGCCCTAATTTTTGCTAATCATCATGGTTTAAAAAATCTTACTATTTTAGTCGATCATAATGGTTTGCAAGGCTTTGGTTCAACTTCTGAGGTAGCTTCAATGTCGCCGTTATGGGAAAAGCTAAAAGGATTTGAATTAGAGATGCATGTGATTGATGGTCATGATTTTGATGCTCTTCGAGCTGCTTTAGCACTGCCTCAAAATAATCTCAAAGTTATTATGCTGAAAACAGTAAAAGGACATGGGATAAGTTTTTTAGAAAATCGAATGGAATCTCATTATATTCCACTTTCTGAAAATCAATATTATCAAGCGATAAAGGAAATTGATTTATTATGAGAAAGCAGCTTTGTGATGCTCTGGTCACTCGATCGTTAAAGAATTCAAATATGCTGTTTCTCACTGGTGATTTAGGATTTATGGCACTCGAACCATTAAAGCAAGCTATGGGTTCACGCTTTATTAATGCTGGTGTGGCCGAACAAAATATGGTTACGGTTGCAGCTGGGCTGGCTTCACAAGAGTTTGATGTGTGGATATATAGCATTGCACCTTTTATTTATGCTCGGCCATTTGAACAAGTTCGCAATGATATTTGTTTTCATGGCCTTCCAGTTAAATTAATTGGAAATGGTGGTGGTTATGGCTATGGTGTGATGGGGCCTACTCACCATGCGATTGAGGATTATGGGGTTTTGCTGACTTTACCTAATATGCAGGTTTATATTCCAGTCTTTGATGAGGATATAGCCGCAACTATTTCTCGAGCAGGTAATTCTACTAAACCATGCTATCTTAGGATGGGTCGTGGGGAGCCCCCTAAAGACTATATTGTCCCAGCTTATGCTCCGTGGCGGCAATTGACTCGAGGGCGCGGTGCAGTCGTTATTGCTGTGGGCCCATTAGCAGGAACTTATATAGAGGATTTTAATAAGTTGCCAGAACAGACTCGCCCTAATCTTTGGGTTGTTACTGAATTGCCGCTTGAGTATAACCCTTTACCTGAAGAATTGATTATTCAAATAAAAAATTCTGCAAAACTATGTGTGGCAGAAGAGCATGTGCGTCGTGGTGGGTTTGGGGCTGAGTTAGCATTACACTTGGCGGATTTAGGTATTAGCATACGCACTTTTCATCATATTTATGCGCGTGCACATCATTATGAACGATATGGTTCACAAAGTTTTCTACGTCAACTTTCAGGGCTTGATGTTGGAACATTATTAGCTACAGTTGAAGGTGTGTAAAATGGTAAATTTAGAAGCTTATATAAGTAAACTCCAAGGGCCTATTTTAATCACTGGAGCCTCTGGTTTTATTGGGGCAAACTTATTTAAAAAAATTGCAGCGGTTCGTGATGATGTTTATGCGGTTGTGCGTCATGAAAAAGGCTGGCGCCTTGCAGAGGTTTCAGTTGAGCAAGTTATTTCTGTTGATCTTAATGATTCTGCGGCCATAAAAAATCTAATTAATAATATTGCTCCTCAGACAGTTTTTTGGTGCGCTGCTTACGGTGCTTATTCTTTTGAGCAAAATGATAGCCTAATATATCAAACTAACTTTCAGTCTATTGTCAATTTTGTAAGCTTATTAGCTAATAAGCCATTCTCAGCATTTATTCATGCGGGTAGTTCTTCAGAGTATGGTGTTAACTGTGATGCCCCATCTGAAGATAGTAAAATGGAGCCTAACAGCTCTTATGCTGTATCAAAAGCTTCAGTGGCGAGTTATTTACGTTTTATGGGTAAAAGCCATGGTTTTCCCGCAGTAAATTTGCGTTTGTATTCGGTATATGGCCCATTAGAAGATACTTCAAGATTAATTCCAACTCTAATTAAGCATGCATTGAGTGGTAAATGGCCGCCATTGGTCAACCCTCATACTTCTCGAGATTTTGTGCATATTGATGATGTTTGTGCTGCGTTTATTATGGCGGCTGCCAAAATTCACCCTGATTTATATGGTGAAAGCTTTAATATTGGTACGGGTAATAAAACTACCATAGCTGAATTAGTTGAAATGGTTAAACGGATATTTAATGTATCGGAACAGCCGCAGTTTGGTAGCATGCAAGACAGAGTATGGGATTTACCTGACTGGTATTCTAACCCTCAAAAAGCTGCCGAAAAATTGGAATGGAAGTCATTGATAGATCTTGAGGAGGGCATACGTTCTATGGCCCAATGGGTGGCTTCGCTCAATGATGATGCGATGTATGCTGCCTCTAAGCAAAATATAAGCTCAAATAAACGAAGTATATCCGCAATTATAGCTTGCTATAAGGATAGCCAAGCAATCCCAATTATGTATCGAAGATTGACAGATACCTTTCATAAGCTTGGCATCGATTATGAAATTATTTTTGTAAATGATTGCAGCCCAGATAACAGCGCAGAAATAATACGTGAGATTAGTGCAAATGATGCTCATGTGATTGGAGTTTCGCACTCGCGTAATTTTGGCTCTCAGATGGCATTTCGTAGTGGTATGGAGCTTTCAAGCAAAGATAGCGTTGTGTTATTAGATGGAGATTTACAAGATCCTCCAGAATTAATTGAATCATTTTACGCTAAATGGAAAGAAGGATATGATGTAGTTTATGGGCGTCGAATTAAACGCGATATGCCCTGGCATCTTGGCTTAATGTATAAGCTGTTTTATCGTATATTTGCCATGTTTAGTTATGTTCAAATTCCACTGGATGCCGGAGATTTTTCTTTAATGGATAAGCGTGTGGTTAGGTGGCTATTAAATTGCCCTGAACGTGATTTATTCGTGCGTGGATTAAGAGCATATATAGGGTTCAAACAAATTGGCGTTGACTATGTGCGTCCTGAGCGCATGTTTGGACGTTCCACCAACAATGTAATAAAAAATATTGAGTGGGCTAAAAAAGGCATTTTTTCTTTTAGCAACGTTCCACTCACTATGCTTACAACAACTGGAGTAATTTCGCTATGTAGCTCCATATTGATAGCTTTCATAGTGATTTTACTACGTTTATGTAAACCAGACATTGCACCACATGGTATTACTACCTTGTTAATCGCTATTTTAATATTTGGCTCTTTTAATCTATTTGCAATCGGACTTATAGGGGAATACGTAGCTAAAATCATGGCAGAAGTTAAAGGGCGCCCACGCCTAATAAGAGCTTCTTTAATTCGAAACGGTGAGTTAACAGAGCTTTTGCCAGATGGTAAGGAATATTGAAACATTGTACTTTGCTATAATGAATTGTTTGTTACAGCAATGAGATATGTTTATCCTAGATCTCATATATGTTTTGTTTGTCATTCTCATGCATCAATATAATTGTTAAAATAATTATTAGCTTAATCTCAGGTGCCATTATGATTAGAATGGATGGAATCGCTTCAGCACTTATCGGGAAAAAGGATTGCATTGTGATGGACATGTCATTTTGCGCGTGGCATTATAGCTGCTAGATGTTTTAAGTATATTTGTCTTAGTAGTAATTTAAATCGGTTTAAATATGAATAATGCAAATGCTTCCAGACTACCTCGCAATTTTTTAATTTCGCTTTTTACTTATCTATTTGTGTTTATTATATGTTTCGTTGCCGCTAAATTGCGTTTCAATTATTGGCAGCCAAAAGTTTTTTTTGGCGATGACCTTGTCAATTATATGGCTTTTGTAAATGGTGCATTTGCGAGTTCTATTTCAAAATCCTTGATAGTTGGTAGCTCTATGTGTCAAAAATACCGCCCAATATTTACCTTATTTATGCATTTTGCATTTACTGAATATGGCAAAAATATTGACAAATATTATTTGACTAATCTGTTAATTCAAGGGGTGAGTGCCACATTAGTATTTGCTTGTACGCTCAAGCTTAGTAGTAATAATAAATTTATATCTCTTATAATTGCATTAGTAGTAGCTGCCTCAAGATTTGCTCTTTACCAGGTTGTATATGTAACAGGTTTAGTAGAAGATTTAGGAATGTTGTTTTTCTTAGCAAGCCTTTATTGTTATATTAATGCAGATGTAAATGAAGATCACATCCTTGGCTGGAGCTGGTTGGGCATATTAACTGCTTTTTTGGCTTTTTTTACCCATGAGCGCTATCTTGGTTTAATACTATGGTGGCTTTTAGGCATTTGGTTTTTATTTGGGAAGCACTCTATAAAGTTTATTCATAAAATTGTTTTACTATCATTTTCAGCAAGTTTATTACTATATGATATTTTGCATATGATATTCGTTTTGCATATTCCTTTATTTATGGGAACAAGCAGTGTCAAGTTAGGAATTAATTTATCTACAATGGGAGAAAATATTAAAGAAGCTTTACTATCCATTTTAGGCTTGAATTATGGCCCGCAATATTTGGTCGGGATACAGTTAAGATCAATGCATGAGGTTGAGCCTAAGGTTTGCGCAGCTGGCTTTGCCATTATGATAATAATAGTTGTGGGCTGGAGGATTAGGCTTGCATACAAAAAAGCTGTCAATTTATCATCTTTTTTGCAAGTTATAAGAAAACCATTAATGTTAATGATGCTTATTAGTTTGTTACTTATACCTCCTATTTTTACTATACGCATGGAACAGCGGTGGTTGTTAGAGCCATTTATTTTGATGCTAATGATATTTTCTTGGGCTGTTTGTTTTTTAAATAAAAAACTGGCGTGGATTTTAGTTGGTTTGATGGGAATAACTTCTGTTGGGTTGGATTCTTTCATCTCCCCTCATTTTGATCAACTATACTTTATTTCAGGAGAACATGCAGCTGAAGTAGTCAAAAAAAATATTGTTGATAGCGTCCCTAGTAATATTAATAATATCGCCATAGTGGCTGATTTTGACGGTTGCGAGTGGGTGATAGGTGCAGGCAGTATGTTTAATGGTAACAGCTTATTTAAATTATATAAAAACATTAATCCTAATGTATACTGTGTGAGCTCTTTGAATGATGTTATAAAGGACCCTTTGCCGGAAGATACTCGTATCTATGGGCCTGTTACGGACTCGCAATATATAGATATAACCAAAAGTTGGAATGCCATGGTACTAGCTCATCGTATTGAGCATGTTACATATGATTTTTTAAGCGCTTATCCTAATGGATATATAAATAGCACTCAGAAAGTTGATACTCCAACTGGCACTGGAGTTTTTACTTTGCCTTGGAATACTACTTTTGGTAAACAAAACTCATTAACTATTTTATCAGGTTTTTCTTATCAGTATAAGAATATTTCAGTTGATAATCATGCCAAATTACGTGTTGGTATAGGCATGGTTAATGCTTCTATTGATCCCGCTAAAATAGCAATTAGCATTGGTGAAGACGGCGAACCTATGCATGTCATATATTCAGCATTTATGATGCCCCCGTCTCAAAGTGGATTAGTGCAGTTTAAGCCTATCGTTGTTTCACTTGCTAGTTACGCGAGCAAGAAGACAACTATTAAATTTAGTGTGTTATCGGCAGAAGGTAACCAATGGGTTGCATTTTTTAATCCGCGTATTACAAATTAACAAATATTTTTAAAGGGAATTCCAATTTTATTACTGTCCTAGGGTGTTGCTTTGTTATCTGTAAAATAGTGAAGTTCAAAGTTGATTATAATTATTCAGAGTGTGAAATTAAAGAAAACTCCATGACTTTTTTTGTTAGGCACTTTGTTACCCACTTCCTTTATTTAATTATGAATCTAGCTATCAAGACAAATAGACAAAGATTTGTCTGACGTGCTAACATCGGGAATTTTCGTTACCTAGAATCAAGGATTAAGGTGAATAAAAGGGTTTTAGTAGCTTTAGCTAAAGTCGATTTCAAAAAACGCTTTTTAGAAACGCACTTTGGAATCTTATGGGCTTTTATTCAGCCTATTATAACCATTTTAGTATTTTGGTTTGTGTTCCAGGTTGGTTTCAAAACCCAGCCTAATGAAAATATGCCATTTATTTTATGGCTTATACCGGGTATTATTCCATGGTTTTTCTTTTCTGATACCTTATTAGCAGGAACTAATTCTATAGTGGAATATAATTTTTTAGTTAAAAAAATTGTTTTTCCAGTTCAATATTTATCCTTAATCAAATTATTATCCACTCTACAGATTCATTTATTTTTTATCGCATTGACCATAATTTTGTTTGCATGGGATGGGTATATGCCAAGCTGGTATAATCTTCAGATTTTTTATTATTTATTTGGGCTTTCGCTATTAATATTAGGACTAAGCTGGTTATGTTCAGCAATAATGGTTTTTATTCGGGACTTATCTCAAGTGGTGCAAATTATTTTACAGTTTGGCTTTTGGCTAACCCCAATATTTTGGTCATTTAATGCCATGTCAGTTAAATATAAGTTTTTAATCAAATTAAACCCAATTTTTTACATAGTTCAAGGCTATCGCAACAGTTTAATTGATAAGGTTTGGTTTTGGCAGCATCCGAAATTAAGTCTATATTTTTGGCTATTTACATTAAGTATTTTATGGATGGGGTATCAAGTTTTTAATAAATTGAAACCACATTTTGCGGATGCAATATAATGACCGAGGCAATCATAACATTACAAGATTTAGGAAAGGTTTATCATTTGTATGATAAACATAGCTATCGTTTAAAAGAGGTCTTCCATCCTTTTCGTAAAGTGTATCATAAAAATTTTCATGCTCTTGATAAAGTTAATTTAATGATATTTAAAGGGGAAACTATAGGCATTATCGGTAATAATGGAGCGGGAAAATCAACTTTATTAAAAATTCTTACTGGAGTAGTCAGCCCAACAACTGGAAAGCTAAATGTGAAGGGGAAAGTGGCTTCGCTACTTGAGCTTGGAGCTGGATTTAACCCTGAGATGACAGGATTAGAAAATATTTATCTTAACGCAACAATAATGGGATCGAGCGTAAAAGAGATTAGCAAAAAGTTGCCTGATATAGTAAGTTTTTCAGGGCTTAGCCAAGATTTCCTTAACCAACCGGTAAAATTTTATTCAAGTGGTATGTTTGCGCGCTTAGCGTTTTCAATTGCCATCAATGTTGAACCAGATATTTTAATAATCGATGAGGCGCTAAGTGTTGGAGACCCGGCATTCCAACTCAAATGTTTTGAGAAATTTAGAGAATTGCAAAGAGCTAATATTACAATTTTATTTGTTACACATTCCCTAGAGAGCATCATTCAGTTTTGTACCCGTGCTATAGTTTTAAATCAAGGCCAAATAGTCGAAGATGCCTCACCTAGAATTGCCGTTGATACATTTAAAAAAATCATGGTTAATCAATTTGATTCAAAAAATTCTATGAGCCCAAATATGGCTATGAAATATTTTGATTATCATCGGGCGAGTAATCTAAATGTGGAAGCTCTTAAATATGGCAATAATAAAGTAATAATAAAAGACGCTGGTGTGTTAGTTGCCAATAAAGTGGCTGCGACTATAGAGAATGATCAAAACTTTACTATTTATATGTCAATTGAATTTCTTGAGGACCTTACTGATCCTATTTTTGCTTTCACAATAAAAGACTTAAAAGGCTTGGAAATTACGGGAATAAATACAGCGCAGAGTAATATAATTACTGGATCTTTTAAAAAAGGTCAGAACATTACCGTCAAATTTACTCAAACAGCAAATTTACGGCAGGGAAAATATACCATATCATTTGGTTGCATAAATTTGATTAATGGCGAAATTATAGTAAATCAGAGAATATATGATGCTTTATTCGTTAATGTGGTGGGTGAAAAACAGTTTGTTGGCTTTTATGATCTTCATTCCTGTATTTATATAGAAGGTGGAAATTCATGACTGCTCAATTCAATGATAGCTATTATTCTGGTGCTGATTATTATTCAGATGGTTGTATTGAAGAAGAAATCTTAAACATTGTTAAGAGTGAAAAAGACTTTACGCACATCCTAAGTAACGATAATAGATGGCCTATACTTTATCATTTTTCTCAAAATCGTCGCAATATATTAAGCTGGTATCCATTTTTTGAGCAAGCCACATTATTAGAAGTTGGTGGAGGCTGTGGTGCTTTGACTGGTTTATTTTGTGATAAAGTAAAGAATGTTACTGTAATAGAGCTTTCAAAAAGACGAGCTGAAATTATCTATCATAGGCATTTGCAGCGTGCAAATTTATCAATATTTCCAGGTAATTTGCATGAAATCAAGTTTGAGCAAAAATTTGATTATGTAACTTGTATAGGCGTGCTTGAATATGCAGGAAAGTTTTCAATAAGTCTAACCCCACATAAAGATTTTTTGTGCAGTATCAAGACCTTATTAAAATCAAATGGAAAATTACTTTTGGCCATCGAAAATAAATTTGGTTTAAAGTATTTTGCTGGTGCGAGTGAGGATCATACTGGAAAAGTTTTTGATGGAATAGAAGGTTATTTAAATGGGAAAGATGTAATTACTTTTGGCAAGCAAGAGTTAATTAATTTATTAAGAGAAGCTGGATTTAATAAACTAGAGTTCTATTATCCATACCCAGATTATAAATTGCCAAAAGTAATTTATTCTGATGACAAGTTGCCATCAATTGTAGATTTTTTAGAGGCATCACCAAACTATGATATCGAAAAATTTCAGCTATTTAATGAAAGCCTTGCCTATAAAGAAATTATTAGAAATCAGCAGTTTGATTTTTTTTCTAATTCCTATCTCATTGAAGCTAGTATCGAGGGATAAATGAAAGTAATTTTTACAAAAATTTCTTCAGATAGAAGGCCTGAATATAGTATTCAAACAAAAATAATTAAAGACGAAAAATATCAATTATATGTTATAAAAGAGGCTTTGTTTGAGCAGTCCAAGCCCCATATAGAAATGATTGGATGTTTATATAATAAGCTTGCGGGCACGGTACTATCAAATAAAATAAGTTATTGCCGAATTGTAGATAAGTCAGAAACAAGCATCATAATGAAATATGAAGCAGGAGAGACTTTAGAATATTGTATGTATCAATGCATCTTAGATAAAGATGTTAATCGCTTTTTGGCTATGATTGAAAGTTATCATCAAATGCTAACTACCTCTTTTAAAACTAGTAATTTTAGACAAAATAACGAATTCTTTAAACTCTTTAGAGTAGATGCAACTTCCCTAGTTGATGAAAAAAGCATGGTTTTGAGTAACCTTGATTTAAATTGGGATAATTTAATTATTAATCACGTTAATGATGAAACAAAAATAATAGATTATGAATGGTTATATGAGTTCCCTATTCCCATAAAATTTATTTTTTTTAGAGCGATTTACTATTTTTATATGTTTCATCCCGAAGCTAATGAACTAATTAGTTTGCAGCTGTTATTAGAAAAAGTAGGCCTTGCTGAAAACCATGAGTTATTTATTGAGATGGAAAAGAGTTTTCAGCAGCATATACAAGGTGAAAATTTTGAAAAAAAATATGCTAAAGCAAGAAAAACGATTCAAATGCTCGAAGCAAATAATCATGAGCTAGAATCGAAATTCAATGAAACCCTTGATAGATTAAATCAAATTCACGAATCAAAATCTTGGCAAATGATTCATCAATTTAGAGGTTTAAGAAAGATGCTTTGTAAAGTCGCTAAGGTTTTTATAAATATAAGAGAATTGATAAAGTATGCGATTTTAAGATTATATCATGATGTGCCTATGTCGGAATATAATAAGCGTCGTGTGGTTAGTTTTATATATCATACCACTAGTTTTTTATTTAAGAATTGTGAGTTATATAAAAAATGGCGGCAAAGAAATATATCATTAAGCAATCCTAAAGGTATTGGTAATTTAGTCAGTGAGAAGCTATCATCAGATGAATTAATCCAGCGAATAAACTTGCCGAAATGTGGAAACCCGGCCATTTCAGTCATTATCCCAACTTATGGTAAAATTAAGTATGTGCTTAGATGTTTAGTTTCCATTAGTTTATATCTCCCTGCTATTAGCGCAGAATATATTGTGATTGACGATGCTTCTAATGACCCTGATATGGAGTTATTAAAGCTTATTCCAAACTTGCGTGTTTTTATTAACTCTAGCAATCTTGGCTTCTTAAGAAACTGTAATTACGCCGCTAGCTTAGCTATGGGGCAATATCTTTACTTTTTAAATAACGACACCCAGGTTTTACCAGGATGGTTAGATAATTTGTATGAGGTTTTTCAAAAACATGCTGATTGTGGGATGGTGGGCTCTAAATTACTATATCCTAATGGTCAGCTTCAGGAAGCAGGGGGGATCGTTTGGAAAGATGGATCAGCATGGAATTTTGGGCGATTCAGTGATCCCAGTAAACCTGAATATAATTATTTGCACGAAGCAGATTATTGCTCTGGAGCCTCTCTTTTAATTCCAAAGTATTTATATGAAAAATTAGGTGGCTTTGATGAGCGTTATGTTCCAGCTTATTGTGAGGATACAGATTTAGCTTTCAGCATCCGTGCATTAGGTTATAAAGTTTATTATCAGCCTGCTTCTGAAATTGTGCATTACGAAGGGATTTCGCATGGCAAAGATGTGAATTCTGGCATGAAGAGTTATCAAGTGGCGAACTTGAAGAAGCTTCATGAAAAGTGGGAAGAGATTTTAGACAGAGAGCACTTTAATAATGCTGAAGATTTATTTTGGGCTAGAGACAAATCGCGCTCTAAGCCTGTAATACTTATAGTAGATCATTATACCCCGCAACCTGATCGAGATGCGGGCTCACGATCCATGGTCAGCATAATTGATGTATTTTTAGCTCAAGGATTTAATGTCAAGTTTTGGCCTGACAATCTACATTATGACCCAGTCTATGCCCCTCAATTGCAACAAAAGGGAGTTGAAGTCCTTTATGGCGGGCTTAATTTTGAATCTTGGATTATGGATCATTTACAATATATTGATTACGTATTTTTGAGTCGCCCTCATGTGGCAATAAATAAGATAAAATTTCTCAAGTCTAAAACACATATTAAAATTCTTTATTATGGTCATGATTTGCATTTCAAACGACTTGAAGCAGAAGCTGAAGTTAAAAAAAGTAAGTCAACATTCAATTATGCTAAACAACTATTAAAAACAGAACAAGCCGTTTGGCATGATGCAGATGTTATTTATTACCCTTCTGAAGATGAGGCTGCAATTGTAAGACAATATGAGCCACATAAAGAAGTGAGGGCAATAGTTCCTTATGTATATAATCAAGTGAATCAGCAAGCCTATAAAACCTTCACTTGTAAGAATAATATCATTTTTGTCGCGGGTTTTGCTCATCGGCCTAATGTTGACGCTGCTATTTGGTTAGTGAATACTATTATGCCCATGGTCTGGTCAAAGTTTCCCGCGACCAAATTGTATTTGATTGGGTCTAATCCTACGCAGGAAGTTAAAAATTTGGCGGGTGAAAATATCATCGTCACAGGTTTTGTTACAGATAGCGAGCTTGCAGGGTATTACACACGTGCCAAGGTGGCGGTCGTCCCATTGAGATATGGCGCGGGTGTAAAAAATAAAGTGATTGAAGCATTAAGTCATGGTGTGCCTTTAGTGACCACTAGTGTAGGTGCTCAAGGTTTGCCATGGTTAAGTTCAGTAGCAAGTGTTTTGGATGATGAGCAGCAACTTGCCAATTCTATATGTACTTTATTGACTAATGAACTTTTATGGCAAAAATATGCAAAATCTGGCCCAGAACAAGTATTAAAGTATTTTTCTGCAGAAAATATGTGGAAAGGATTTCAGGATGTGATGACAAAGTAATGAAATTGCCATCACATTAAAATCAGCATGTAATTGAAAGTAGAGACTTTTATTTATTGATTAGCCACACAGCTGTTTTTGGTCCAAGCGAAGCAATAATATGATAGTGTGAGTTTATATAATCCTGGATTATTGGAAAGCTTTCAGCAAAGCTTTGGCCATCTACGCTGTAAAATTGATCGTAGATAAGATAGCGAACCTTCTTGGACTTAAGGTTTTGGATAACTGTGTTTTGATTGATCATTTGATCGCTAAGCAGAGTTGAGTAAGGGGTGGGATTTTTAAGGTTAAACATAATGTAGTACATTGGGGAATATGGGTAAACAAATACATATTGACCTTTTGTATTTAACTTTTCAAGAATTTGGTTTAAGTGTAAATATTTATAAGCATCATCTGATGAGATATAGACGTGAGGATAAATAGGATTTTTTGTCGTAAAGTAACTTGAAGGAAAAGCCATTTGATTCAGCAAAACTCCTATAGTACTACAAGCTAAAATTACTAGGCACAAAAAAGAATTAAAGATGATTTTATACCTATTATGCTTAAGATGAATCAAAAGTTCATGGCATAATAAACCCATCAAAATGATGCTATAAGGTAAAGTTGTAGTAACTTTAAGCAAGCTAAAGCGTTCATAATTCAATAAAAAGCTACAAGCAGTTAATACTAACATAATAACCAGCCACTTGTTTATTCGATGTCTTAAATAACCTATAACTGTCACGATCAGGCTTAAAGCTATGGTAATGAGTTGGAAAAAATATAGCCAAGGCGGAATAAAAGCGACATTTAAGTGGGTAATAAGATTTTTTAAATCTACTAATTGTGGTCTAGGGGTATAAAGCCAGGCAGGTTGCGTTTTAAGCAAAGTTAGTGGAAAAATAATAACCTGTGTTAGAAAATCTTGATATGCCGAGTGCCAATAAATAGGTAAGAGGCATAAGCTTACAATTATCAATGTTCCTAAGAAACAATGCATAATTAAGCATCGAATATTTTTAAAGCTTAACCATTTTTGTTGCCAATAAATTAGAGCAATTAAAAAATATGCCAATAGATAATAAGCTCCTATGGTTTGTTTAAATAGAGCGCACAAACCTAGGAAAAATCCTGCTATTAATGCATCAAGTTTATTTTTACTATTCTCAAACCTTAAAACAAACCAGAAGCTAATACCACCTAATAACATGGCATTCCAAGCATAAACAGGCATTAAGAGAGATAATGATAAGCCATATGATAAGCATAAAAGCCAAGTTGCTAGTGAAGGCCATAAGCTTTTAGTGAATTTGAGCATCAAGATGAAGCTTAGCAATGGCATGGCTGAGCCAGTGAAAGCGCTTATCATTCTTAAGCTAAGAATGTTACCATTGAAAATTTTCAAAAACAAAGTATCTAAATAGAGTTGACCTGGCGGATAAATATCAAGAAAATCTTTGTATGGGATTTGACCATTTAATAGCAAAATAGCCTGATAATCATTAAAGCCTTCATCAATTATATTAAGACCATAGTTGATATGTAATAATAGATATAAGGTTCCAACTATAAACAATAATAAAAATAGCCAGTAAAGCAATGCTGGGCTTTTTAAGGGCTTCATACTAATACATCCATAATTTTATCAAAATTTTATAGCATTATACTAATTTGTCTAGAATGTTTTGATTTATAAAGAAGATCTAAACTTGCTACCATATAAATAGTAGGACTTATTTTAGCTTTAGAATTGAATGAAAAGTTATACGTTTATATAATTTGCAATTGCATCATTCCAAAACCAATCATGGTGATACAAAGCATGTTCTCGGCATTTCGGGTAAGCTATCCATTATCAAAGTGACCTATTCCCTGGATTAGTGCTAAGGCATCGATGAGATTTTTTATTATTTGACCTTCCCCCAAAATCTAGACCACCAATTTTAGAGAAACCTGAAGTTTTGGTGTTGCCTGCTGATGGTAGGCCGCGAACTCCTTAGGTGTCAAATTATTTAATGGACCATGAGACCGAAAGTCGTTGTAATCACATCGCCAGGCCTCTATTTTTTTCTCTGGCATCGTCAAGTGATAAGAAACAATTCGCATTCAAATACTCACCTGGAAAGCTACCATTAAATGATTCGATATGTGCATTATCCGTTGGCTTTCCTGGCCTTGAAAAGTCCAGGGTAACTTTATTTTCATGAGCTCATTTATCTAATGCTTTTAAAATAAATTCACTTCCGTTATCAACCTTTATTCTATCCGGCTTTCTGCCAGTAAAAAGTTTCTTCATGACAAAACTCCTTCTAGATATTAATTTTATTTTGTCAGATTTCTCTTGATCTAGGTGGTCTTATTTATTGGAGGAAGGTCACAAATAATATTTGGCAAGTTTGTGCCAAAGTCATACACGAAAAATCAGGTTAAAATTTCAGCCTATTTATGATGTCTTATAGGTTTTTAAGTAGCTGCCTTCTTGAAAGTATAGTAGGATTAGCTATTTATAAGTTTTGAGTATAGAGGTAAGCGTTTTGCAAAAAAAAGCATTAATCACCGGGGTAACCGGACAAGATGGGGCCTATTTGGCCGAGTTTTTATTGAACAAAGGCTATGAAGTGCATGGCATAAAGCGTCGTACTTCTTTAATCAATACCGATAGGATTGACCATTTATATCAAGACCCCCATGAGTCTGATCGACGTTTTATTTTGCATTATGGGGATCTAACCGATTCCTCAAGCTTAACAAGAATTATTCAGCAAGTTCAGCCAGATGAAATTTACAATCTTGCAGCACAAAGCCATGTTCAAGTGTCTTTTGAAGAGCCTGAGTATACGGCCAACGCAGATGCTATGGGTGCCTTACGTATTCTTGAGGCCATTCGCATATTAGGCCTGCAAAAGAAAACTAAATTCTATCAGGCCTCGACCTCTGAGCTCTATGGTTTAGTACAAGAAATTCCGCAAAAAGAAACCACCCCATTTTACCCACGCTCGCCTTATGCGGTGGCAAAGCTTTATGCTTATTGGATTACGGTTAATTATCGTGAAGCTTATGGCATGTTTGCCTGTAATGGGATTTTGTTTAATCATGAATCACCTATAAGAGGTGAGACCTTTGTTACCCGTAAAATTACTCGAGCTTTAGCCAAAATTAAGCTTGGCATGCAAGACTGCTTATATTTAGGCAATATTAATGCAAAGCGCGATTGGGGCCATGCAAAAGATTATGTCGAAGCTCAATGGTTAATGTTACAGCAAGATAAGCCAGAAGATTTTGTTATTGGTACGGGCGAGCAATATTCTGTTCGTGATTTTGTTAATGAAGCCGCTCAAGTACTTGGTATAGAACTCACTTGGAAAGGTGAGGGCTTAAATGAAAAAGCCTTTGATGAAAATGGTAAACAAGTTGTTGCAATAGATTCTCGTTATTTTAGACCCACTGAAGTAGAAACCTTATTATGTGATCCCACTAAGGCGAAGCAGCAATTAGGTTGGCAGCCCAAAATAAGCTTTAAGGAGCTCGTGAAGGATATGGTTGAAGCTGATTATGCTGCGGCGAAACGTGATGATATCTTAAAACAACACGGCTTTGATGTTTTAGATCGATTTGAATAATCTGAGATTTGATAATGAAAGTGAATATTAAAAAAGTGGTGCTTCAAAATGACTTCTAACTTTAATTATACTGGCACAAAAGAGCTTGCCGCCATGGAAAATATGCTGAATTATAACCAGCATATTCTAAAGCTTTTGCATAAAGCTAAACCAGAGTTTGATCGAGTCATAGATTTTGGAGCAGGTATCGGGACCTTCGCTAAATTAATACAGCCGAATTGTCGAGAATTGACTTGTCTTGAGATTGATAAACAGCAACAAGATGAATTATCAAGAATGCAATTTCAAGTAATAGATGATCTGAATAAAGTGCCAGATAGCTCTCAAAGTTTAATTTATTCAATTAATGTACTTGAGCATATTAAAGATGATGCGACAGCAGTGAAATTAATGAGTGATAAGTTAAAGCCTAATGGCAAAGTCTTTTTTTATGTACCTGCTTTTAATTCAATCTATACTGCAATGGATAAAAAAGTTGGACATTATCGTCGATATGATAAAAATTGCATGAAAACTCTCCTTCACAATACAGGTCTAGTAATAGAAGATATGCACTATGTTGATAGCCTTGGCTATGTTGCAGCTTTAGTCTTTAAATATTGCGGAAGCAAACAGGGCGATCTAAATATAAAACAGCTTAAACTTTACGATCGGCTTATTTTTCCACTAAGCTGTATTTTAGATAAAGTCTGTAAGCGTTTTATAGGGAAAAATTTGGTGGTAGTAGCGGTTAAAGAGGCTGGTAATGAATAGAATTTTAAATATAGCGGTTTTAGTGCCGTGTTATAATGAGGAACAAACTGTCCAACAAGTGGTATTGGATTTTAAGCAGGCTTTGCCAGAATCTACTATTTATGTTTACGATAACAACTCTAAAGATAATACGGTGGCTTTAGCTAGAGCAGCTGGTGCTGTTGTCAGGCAAGAAGCATTGCAAGGCAAAGGTAATGTTGTGAGACGGATGTTTGCTGATATAGACGCTGACATTTATATCCTAGTAGATGGGGATGCAACATATGATGCTAAAAGTGCACCACTGTTAATTGAAACCATGGTAAATAACCATTTAGATATGCTAAATGCTTCACGCGTCAGCCAGTCTGAGCAAGCTTATCGAAGTGGGCACCAGTTTGGCAATAAATTATTAACAAAGATGGTAAACCTGGTATTTGGTAAAAGATTGAAGGATATGTTGTCTGGCTATCGGGTATTTTCTCGAAGATTTGTTAAATCTTTTCCGATTTTATCTACAGGTTTTGAGATTGAAACTGAGCTTACTGTTCATGCTCTTGAATTGAAGATGCCCGTTATGGAACTTGAAACGCCTTATTATGCACGACCAGAGGGATCTTTAAGCAAGCTTTCTACTTATAAAGATGGCTTTAAAATTTTGGGTATGATTATAAAATTGGTGAAGCGTGAAAAGCCGGTACTGTTTTTTGGCTGCATTGCTGGATTTTTATTGGCTTTAGCTATCTTTTTGTTCGCGCCCATCTTTTCAACCTATCTTGCTACGGGGTTAGTGCCGCGTTTCCCTACGGCAATTTTATCGGTAGCTTTAGTTATATTGGCCTTTTTGAGCCTCTGCTGTGGTTTAATCCTTGATACAGTCACGCTTGGGCGTAAAGAAGCCAAATTAATTGCCTATTTGCAAATCAATACATTGTGAATGTTTGCTAATGACTGATTTATTTTGGCAGTTTTTTCGTTTTGGCTTAGTTGGCGCCATAGGGTTTGCCGTGGATGCGGGTATTTTAGCTCTATTTATTTATAGCATGCATGAAAATCCAATCGAATCTCGATTGGTTTCATTTTTAATGGCAGTGACTGTGACTTGGTTGCTTAATCGCTGTTTTATTTTCAAGGTTAAAAATACCCTAAATTTAAAAGAGGGGGGCCGATATTTCTTAGCTAATGGCTTGGGAAGCTTACTTAACTTTGGGATATATACAGTGTTGGTTATTTATGGCTCTGGCCTGATTCAAAAACCTTTGATCGCTTTGGTAGTGGGATCGGTAGCCGGAATGTTTTTTAACTTCTTTATGTCAAAGCGTTACGTGTTTAATTAAAATAATGCACTGTTGAGGTGAGAAATGAATGCGACATTTTTATTAGGAATTATGGGCTTGCTCCAAGCTATTTTCTTGCCGGGATTTATTATTTTAAGACTAAGCAACATCGCCTGCACTTTTCTTAGAAGCTTGATAATTAGTTTTGCTTTGAGTTTGATATTTAATTACGTATTAATTTTAGGCTTGGCATGGTTTCATTTTTATACTCCCATGTTTATGCGAACTCTATTTTGTTTGGAGTTACTTCTAGCGTGTTATTTGGCCCGTAAAGAGTTAGTAAGGCCAAGCTTTACTGGCCAACTCTTTCATAATTTCAAAGCGCTATATTATGAGCAATGTGCTGCATCAGCCTACTTGAAATTTTCATTTTGTTTAGCTTTATTTATATTTGCTTATGTCTTTATCCTATACCTCAATACACTAGGTAACATATTCCATTCCTCAGATGCTATAGTTATGTGGAACAAATGGGCTACCGAATGGTCTATGAATGCTGGCTTCTCAACCGAAACCTGGCATTACGCCCAACTTATGCCAATAAATTATTCAGTACCCTACGTCATGATAGGGAATATTGGGGAAGAGAAGCTACAATATTTTGCTACTGCTATTGCGCACCTATTCCCTCTAATGGCTATGATGGTCATACTGGATTTTATCATTGCAAGAAAACAAGCAATTTACTTGCTTGCTATTCCACTTTTAATGCTGTTTTACGCTAGAGACTTAAATGGTCTATTTAACGGCTGTGCTGATATTCCTGTCTCAGTAATGGGGTTAATTGCCCTCTATATTTTGTTGTTAGCTAAGGATGAAAAGCAAAGTATTTACTATTTAATTTTAGGAGCTGTGCTGTGCGCTGGAGCCGCTGTAACAAAGCAACCTGGGTTATATTTAGCTTCATTTTATCCTGCGCTTGGCTATATGTTAGTGTTAAGAAATAGACAGATATCATTTCAACAGAAATTTTTGATTGTTATCTTGCAATATGCGCTAATTGGAGCCATCGTTTTACCTTGGTATTTGTATACTCAATGGTTAATAAATCATGGGCTTGAAAGCTCTGAACTTTCTTTTATTACCTCTGGAATTTATGGCAATGTTGGCCCGCTTTATCGAATATGGCCAGCTTGGGTCCATCAAGTTGGTGTGGTGTGGTTGGGGGTAGGCCTGAGCGTAGTTGGCATATTTAACCATAAACTTTGTCGAACATTGTGCTTGATAGCTTTCCCTTATTTTATGTTGTGGAGCATGTTTGCTTGTTATGACAACCGAAATTTAGCCTTAATTTTGCCTTGGTTAGCATTGGCGGGTTCAGCTGGATGTTATTATCTATCAGAAAAATTTAGCTTGCCCAATAGCTTTAAAGTTGGAATATCAAGACTAAAAAAAATCAGTTGGCTTAGTGTGATTTTATTTTTGGTTTTTATTTGCCTTATACTAACCTTTATCATGCCGACTCAACGTTTGCTAACTAAAGAGTTAACTTTAGAGCAGCAACTTGGAGGGGGAGAAATATCCTCAACTTTGTATAGCTACCAAAGATTGGCGGGTTTTCAAGGCAAAATTTGTACCGATTGGCAATTTTTAGGTTATTTGCCAGGTCTTAATCAATATTATTACTTTGAACCCCTTACGCCAGCATCAATCGATGAAGCTATTAATAATCCTCAAGTTTCGTATTTCCTTACATTTAAGGCTAATCAAGAGGTGAGTAATCACTTCACTAAATTAACCATGGCAAAAACCGTTGAAATTGTTGCTATTTCAGCAGATGGTAATACAGTGATATATAAAATTTTAAGAACAAAGAGCCTAGGTAAGAGTACATAATGGAAAAACAAGCTAAAATTTTTGTGGCAGGACATCGTGGTTTGGTAGGTTCTGCCATTGTTCGAGGCTTACAGCGGCAAGGTTATACCAATATCCTAACTCAATCTCGTCAAGAATTAGATTTAACTCGACAGATAGAAGTAGAGGCTTTTTTTGCAAAAGAACAACCTGAATATGTATTTTTGGCTGCCGCTAAAGTGGGAGGAATTTATGCCAATAATACCTATCCTGCGGACTTCATCCGCGATAATTTAGCGATTCAATGTAATGTTATAGACGCTTCGTATCGACATAAAGTAAAGCGTTTATTGTTTTTAGGCAGCTCTTGTATTTATCCTAAAGTTTGCCCTCAACCTATGAAGGAAGCATATTTATTAACAGGGGATCTAGAGCCAACTAATCGCCCTTATGCTATTGCTAAGATTGCTGGGATAGAACAGTGCTGGGCCTATAATCGTCAATATGGTACTCAGTATTTAGCGGTTATGCCAACTAATCTATATGGCCCAGGTGATAACTATGATTTGCAGAATTCCCATGTATTACCTGCACTAATCCGTAAAGTTCATGAAGCTAAAGTCAATAATGCACCTAGCATTACAGCTTGGGGTACGGGGTCTCCTAGGCGTGAATTTTTGTATGTTGATGATATGGCAGAGGCCTGTGTATTTTTATTAAATTTATCGAATAGTGATTACCAAGCTTTATTAGCTTCCAAGGATCAAGCACCCCTTATAAATGTAGGCTGTGGTGAAGACATCAGCATCAAAGCGCTCACTGAACTCGTTAAGCAGGTTTTGGGCTATAAAGGTGAGGTGAAATGGGACAGCAGCATGCCAGATGGTACTAAGCAAAAATTATTAGATATTAGCAAAATAAAAACTTTAGGCTGGTTTCCCAGATACTCTTTAGCTCAAGGGATAGACTTGACCTATCACAGTTTTTTAAGGGATTTATAATGGCATTGCCTATAGTATTTTTACATAAAGGAAATAGCCCTTATCTTTGGTTTACTATCCGTCAGGCTAAATTTTTTAATCCAGATAGTGAAATTATTTTACTAGGGGATAAGGCTAACCGTCACCTTAAGGGAGTTAGCCATTACCTTATCGATGACTATTTTACTCAGGCCGATATTTTTGCTACATATTACAAGCACTTGAGCACTAATTTCTATTCATTTGAGCTATTTTGCTTCCAACGTTGGTTCGTTTTATTAGAATTTATGCAAAAGAAGGGACTGGCTCAATGTATTCAATTGGATACTGATCTTATGGTGTTTTGCAATATCACAGAGCAGCAACGTGAATTTTCTCATGCAGTTATGACCTTAGTAAAAGGCGCCGGTCCACAAACGGCCTTTATTAACGATGTCGATGGTTTCGCAAAAATTTGTAATTTTTTATTGGATTCTTATCGTGACCTTGATTTATTTCGTAACTTAAAGCAATGGCATGAAGAATATACCAGGAAGGATGCGAAAGGGGGTGTGTGTGACATGACAGTGCTCAGTTTTTACAAGCGAGAACATCCCCGTGATATTATTAGCATGGATAGTCAGCATGGTTATTATGATGATAATTTCGCACAATCTGAGGGTTTTATACATCAAGGTGGACGAAAAACTATTTATTGGGAACATAATTTACCCTATGTAAAAAAGCTTGGCATCGCTAAAAAAGTTAGGCTGTTTACCATTCATTTTCAAGGTAGGTCTAAGCGATTTATCCCATGGTATAGTAGTCAAAAAAATTGGCAGTGGTTATGTAAAATGCCTGCATACTATCCTAGATTTTACGGTACTTACTTAATAAAAGGGATTAAAAAGATTTTGTGCAAGTTTAAGCTCATGGTTTAATAGGCTATTTTAATATAAGTTGATCAATGTATGAAAATTTTTAGTAAACTTTGGAAGCTTTTAAAAGGTGATCGCAAGGCATTCACTGGTTTAGTTTTATTATCCATCGTTAACTCTATTTTTGAGGCTGTAGGAATAGGGTTGGTGTTGCCATTTGTAGCTATCATTATTAACCCGAAGATAGTACAAAATAATAAAATCTTAACTTTTTTGCAGGATCTTTTGCCGGCAATGAGTCACAATAATTTTGTTATTTTATTAACCAGTATGCTTATTGTAAGCTTTATTGGTAAAAACTTGTTTTCTTTTTTCTTTCAAATTCTTCAATCTAGATTTGTCTTCAACTATGGGGTAAAAATGGGTAGCAGGCTATTTCAAAACTATTTATTTAGCCCATATTCATTTTTTCTTACTCGTAATACCGTTGAGTTGTTGGATATGATCCAAACTGAATTAGGGGAGTTTATTAACTCTTTCTTATTGCATTTCTTTGTGTCGATGACGGAGGGCGTAACAGTACTAGCTTACTTAGTCTTTCTTTTATGGTTTGATCCTTTTGCCACTAGTTTAATATTCAGTATGCTGTCAATTTCTATCATTATTTTTTATTCGATGATTAGGAAGCGTATGTATATTTATGGTGAATATCATCGAGAAGCCAATGAGGAAATTCTACGATGTATGGCTCATGGACTAGGTGGGATAAAAGAAGTTAAGGTACTTCACAAAGAAGACTACTTCTTAGCGCAATATTTAAAATATGCTAAAAAATGTGCCAAATTCAATGGCTTTATATATACCATGAGTAATTCCCCTCGATATTTTATTGAGGTAGTGACTATTGCAGTGGTATTAGGGGTAATGATCATGCTGATGTTAAGCGGAACGAGCTCCCAAGCCATCCTTTTAAAATTATCTATCCTTGGTGTGGCTTCTATGAGGCTTTTGCCTAGTGCCAATAGATTAGTTGGTTCAATGATAAGAGTACGGTATGGTGCGCGAACATTAGATAATATTTATCGTGACTCAGTTGAGCTTGATTATAAAGTTACTCTTCCTGCAATTACAAATGACAAGCCTTTATGTTTTGATCATAAAGTGGAGCTAAAACAAATTAGCTTCCAATATCCCAATAGTGATAGCATTGCATTGGATAAAATAAATTTAACCATCAATAAAGGGCAGTCTGTGGCTTTTGTTGGGCATTCAGGTGCCGGTAAATCGACATTGGTGGATATTATTTTAGGAATTCTTCAGCCCAGTTCTGGAGAAATTCTTATTGATGGACAGGAGATGTTTGCAAATTTACCAGCATGGCAGAATAAATTAGGCTATATTCCACAGGTTATTTATCTGGCTGACGATACTATAAAGTCAAATATTGCATTTGGTATGTCTGCTGATGAGATAAATGAATCAAGGGTTTGGCAAGTTCTAAAAATGGCGCATCTTGATGAGGTCATAGCTGGACTACCCGATGGTATAGAAACGGTAATAGGCGAGAGAGGTCTTCGATTGTCAGGGGGACAAAGACAAAGACTTGGCATCGCAAGAGCACTTTATCATAATCCCGAAGTCCTTATTATGGATGAAGCCACATCCGCCTTAGATCATCAAACAGAGCAAGAAGTAATCAGATCAATTGATGAATTGAGTTTAGAAAAGACTATAATCATTATCGCTCATCGATTCACCACTATAAGAAACTGTCATACCATTTTCTTTATGGAGAAAGGCCGTTTAGTTGATCAAGGTAATTATGAAGAATTATTGCAAAGAAATATGGCATTCAAATTACTGGCCGGCTTAAAAAAAGAAAATGATATTTAAATGAATTTACTAGCTAAAATAAAAGGTGTTTTTGCATGGCTGTAATCGTAAAGATAGCAAATATATGAGGAAAAATTTAACGGGAGACGCTGAAGTTATAGCAGAAAGAAATAAGATCGTAATGCTTGGTGATTGCGCGCCGATATTATTATTTGCTTTCAATCGACCTAGACATCTACTGCAAACATTGGCGGCACTTAAAAAAAATTTATTGGCTGAGCAATCTGACTTAATTATTTATTCAGATGCTGCTAAAAATCCTTCGGATCAGCTTAAAGTTGATCAAGTTAGGCAATCAATCCGTTTACTTGATGGGTTCAAAAGTATTAGAGTGATTGAGCGAAAAAATAACTACGGTTTGGCTAAAAATATTATTGAGGGTGTAACTGAAACGCTTAATCAATATGGCAGGGCTATTATTCTTGAAGATGATATGCTGACTTCGCCCTATTTTTTAACCTATATGAACCAAGCTTTACAAATGTATGAAGAAGATGAAATTGTCGCCAGCATTCATGCTTATGTTTATCCTGTAAAAGTAGCATTGCCAGATACTTTTTTCTTAAAAGGGGCTGATTGCTGGGGCTGGGCAACATGGAAGCGAGCCTGGGACACATTTGAAACCGATGGCAAAAAACTTTTGGCTGAAATAGATGCAAAAGGCTTAAAGGACGCATTTAACTTAGATAATGGATATGATTATTATAAGATGCTGCAGCAACAAGTTAGAGGTAAAAATAATTCATGGGCAGTGAGGTGGTATGCTTCTTGTTTCTTAAAGAATATGCTTACGCTTTATCCTGGAGCTTCATTAGTAAATAATATTGGCTTTGATAATTCTGGTACGCATTGTTCTTATAGCAATGATCTAACTGTGCATATTGCAGAGTCTATTAATTTGCAGCCTATACTAAAACAAGAAGATACCTATGCTCGAGCTGCAATTAGCCGTTTTTTAAGGGCCCATTCAAGTGTCTGGGCAAGGCTTTTGCGAAGGTTATTTAAGTAATATATGCAAATCTTTTTAAGTGTCAGTTCAATTATTATTATGAAAATATGGAATGCCTATGAAAGTTTTTTGCACTTTATTTGATTCTGGATATCTTTCTAGGGGGCTAGCCATGTTCGAATCCTTAAGAAAATTTATGCCAGATGCATATCTATATGTTTTTGCCTTTGATGATAAATGTTATCAAATTCTCACAAGCTTAGCTTTGCCGAATATGAAAGTCATTGGATTAGCAGAATTTGAAGATCCGGCATTATTAAACATTAAATCAGCAAGGTCTAGAGTTGAATATTGTTGGACGTGTACGCCTTCCATTATTTTATATGTATTAGAAAAATTCAATGAAGCGGCTTGCACCTATATTGATGCTGATCTATATTTTTTTGCTTCGCCTCAAATTTTACTTGATGAATTAGGAAGTAAAGCAGTCTCCATTATCTCTCATCGCTACACGCCTGAATATGATCAAGCTAGAACCAGTGGTAAATACTGTGTTCAGTTTATGACATTTAAAAATAACACTGATGGTTTAAAGGTACTTTCATGGTGGCGGCAAGCTTGCATAGATTGGTGTTATGCCCGTAAAGAAAATGGCAAATTTGGCGACCAGAAATATTTAGACGATTGGCTAAACCGCTTTGATTCAGTTTATGAGCTTCAACATTTAGGGGGCGGAGTGGCGCCATGGAATGTGCAGCAATACCAAATTGACTGTGAAAATGCTGCTGTGTTAGGTGAGGAAATTATCTCTGGTAAAAGCTTTCCTGTCATTTTTTATCACTTTCATCAGTTTAGATATCTGAAACGAGGCCGGGTGGATCTCGCGCCATACAAGCTAAACCAGGCAGTCATTCGCTGTCTGTATGTTCCTTATTACCAGAAACTTGAACAAATAGCCGATATGTTAGCAAAATGTTTTCCAGGGTTTGAGGCGCATTTACCTTTAAAAGAAACGGCCGGTATAAAAAAAATTGCCAAAGTTTTGCTAAGAAAGATACAAGGCCGTTATAATGTATGCAGTAAAAAAGAATTGGAAATAGCAAAATGTCGCATCTCTTAACATTGCCCATTTTTAAAGATCATCGAGGATTGCTCGGAGTTATAGAAGGAAATATCCTGCCATTCTCAATCAAAAGAATGTATTTTTTAAGTCAGTTAAATACAGAAAAGCGAGGTGGGCATCGGCATCATAAGACCATACAGGCTATGGTATGCCCCCAAGGTTCATGTGTAATTTTATGCAACAATGGCCATGAGGTGAAAGAATATATCTTAGATTCACCTGATACCTGTCTTATTATTGAGCCTGAGGATTGGCACACTTATCAAGCATTAAGCGAGGATACTGTAATCATTGTATTGGCTTCCGAGCATTATGAAAGTAGTGATTATATTGACGAGGGCTATTAAGTGATTGAGTATGAAAACTTAGAGAAATTGAATGCTCCGTATCGCCTAGACTATGAAAAGAAATTTTCTCAGGTTTTACAAAAAGGTTGGTATATTCTCGGGGAGCAAGTAAAAGAATTTGAGCTAGCCTTTGCCAAGTACTGTGGGGTAAAACATTGCATTGGTGTTGGCAATGGTTTAGATGCATTAATTTTGAGCTTAATAGCCCTTGATTTGCCGGAGGGTTCAGAAGTCATTGTGCCGTCTAATACTTATATTGCTACTATTTTAGCCATTTTACATGCTGGTTTAAGGCCCATTTTAGTTGAGCCAGATTTGGCTACTTATAATATGGATCCTAATAAAATCGAAGCGGCAATTACATCTAAAACTAGAGTCATACTGCCAGTTCACCTCTATGGCAAATTATGTGATATGCAAGCTATCATGGATATTGCACACCGTCGTCAGCTATGGGTGTTAGAGGATGCGGCTCAAGCACATGGTGCCATGCAAAACAATATTAAGGCTGGGGCTTGGGCTGATTTAACGGCATTTAGTTTTTATCCTACTAAAAATTTAGGAGCTATCGGGGATGCTGGCGCAATTACTACTAATGACGACAAGCTTGCTGAGAAATTAACGAGCATAAGAAATTATGGTTCTAGAGTTAAATATTACAATGATTATGTGGGTTTTAACTCTCGATTAGATGAGGTGCAAGCTGGGTTTCTCTCTATTAAATTACAGCATTTAGACGAAATCAATCAGCATAAGCGTCAGCTTGCTAGCTATTATTTAGAACAAATTGACGAGCGTTATATCAAGCCAGTAACGCAAATTGGTTTTTTTGATGTCTATCATATTTTTAATGTCCGTCATCCACAACGGGATAAGCTAAAATCGTACTTATTAGAACAAGGGATTAAAACTGAAATACATTATCCACTTCCTCCTAACAAGCAAAAAGCTATGCAAGGAATTTTAACAGGGAATTACCCAATCTCGGAAGAAATTCATCAAACAACATTGAGCCTACCAATTTCAACATTCCACACTGAAAATGACATAAAGCAGATTATTGAAGCATTAAATAAGTTTGAGGCATGATGCATTGATTAGCGGTGATGCCCCATAAATTATAAAGAGAATTTCATGTTAACTTGGTTAAAATCTATATATAAAAAGGAAATGTTCTCCCCGACTGTTTTGGGCTTATTTATAAATCCTAATTACTTTGCACGACAAGGTTTACATAAACATATTATGCAATTGCTACCCGCTTTGACAGGTGAGATACTGGATGTGGGTTGTGGGTCTAAGCCATATGAAAAATTTCTAAATTGCATCAGCTATGTAGGCTTAGAAATTGATTCGCCCGCTACTCGAGCTAAAAGCCAAGCTGATTATTTCTATGATGGAACAACGTTTCCTTTCAACGAACAGGCGTTTGACAGCGTAATGACAAATCAAGTTATTGAGCATGTTAGTGATGCAGACTTATTTTTAGATGAAATCCACCGCGTATTGAAAGAAGACGGTAAGCTTTTGCTTACAGTTCCATTTATTTGGGCTTTGCATGAACAGCCGCATGATCATAGACGATTTACCATTTTTGGAATTAAAGCGCTATTAGAAAAACATGGTTTTGAAGTACTTGAATTACGAAAATCAGTCAATAATTTGAGCATTTTCCCCCAATTATTTAACGTATATGTCTACGGTAAGTTTCAAGCAGCTACTCATTCAGCTGTGGGCCAACTTTTATTATCTCTAGTTTTAGCCCCTATCAATATTATAGGGCTAATCGGGCTGATTTTGCCAACTAACGAAGATTTATATTTGGATAATATTGTATTGGCAAGAAAAGTTCCTAAAAAATATTAAAATTTATGTTTGATTAATAGATTTATTTGGCAAGAATACAAGTTAATTATGGTGAGGTTTAGTAAGGCATGAAAGGTATTATTTTAGCAGGTGGTAGCGGAACTAGGTTGTATCCTATTACTCAGGTCATAAGTAAGCAGTTAATGCCTGTGTATGATAAACCGATGATTTATTATCCTTTGACCACACTAATGTTAGCTGGGATTACAGACATTTTAATGATTACCACGCCAAGAGATTCTGCCGTATTTCAAAACCTGTTGGGAGATGGCAGTCAGTGGGGAATTAAACTTTCCTATGCTATTCAAGACGAGCCAAGAGGCTTAGCTGATGCTTTTATAGTAGGGGAATCATTTATTGGCGATAGCAAAGTTTGCTTGATCCTTGGCGACAATATTTATTATGGAGATCATTTTCAGGAGCACTTGGGGCGATATCTTAACGTCGAGGGTGCGGCTATTTTTGGGTATTATGTCAATGATCCAGAACGCTACGGAGTTGCTGAGTTTGATAAGCAAGGCAAAGTGATTTCGATCGAAGAAAAACCTGCTCAACCTAAGTCTCATTACGCGGTGACTGGGCTGTATTTTTATGATAATCAAGTAGTGGAATTTGCCAAAAGCTTAAAGCCCTCACCTCGAGGAGAAATTGAGATTACTGATTTAAATAAAATTTATTTGGCTAAAGGTCAACTTCAAGTTGAAATTTTAGGCAGAGGTTTTGCTTGGCTAGATACTGGGACTCATGAATCTTTATTGGATGCTGCACAGTTTGTAGCCGTATTAGAACAAAGGCAAGGTCTTAAAATAGCTTGTCCGGAAGAAACGGCTTGGCGCAAAGGCTACATTAGCGCCAAACAGTTAGAAGACTTGGCTCAACCTTTAATGAAAAATGGCTATGGAAAATATTTATTACAATTACTGGATAGGAAATAAGATGATAAAGCAAAGTTTTTCACCTAAAGGCTTATTAGTGACAGGTGGGGCTGGTTTTATCGGCTCCTGTTTTATCCGGCATATGCTACAGAACAATGACTCTATATTCATTGTTAACTTAGATAAACTGACTTATGCAGGTGGTGTAGATAAGTTAATTGATTTTGCTCAGGACAAGCGCTACCAATTTGTGCAAGGTGATATCTGTGATAGAGCTTTGATTGATAGCCTGCTTAAAGATCATGGAATAGATACTATTATACACTTTGCAGCAGAAAGCCACGTTGATCGTTCTATTGCGGGCCCGGAAATTTTTGTTAAAACTAATGTCTTAGGAACTTTTACCTTATTAGAGGCAGCAAGAGAATATTGGCTAAACTATAAGAAATGGGGCGCAGATCAATGCCGTTTTCATCATATATCTACCGATGAAGTTTACGGGACCTTGCAGGCTAGTGACCCTGCATTTTCTGAAACCACAGCTTATGCTCCTAATTCACCTTATTCTGCAAGTAAGGCGGGTTCAGACCACTTAGTTAGGGCTTATTTTCATACCTATGGTTTGCCTGTGACGACTTCTAATTGCTCTAATAATTATGGTCCATATCAGCATGCGGAAAAATTAATCCCTACGGTCATTCGCAGTTGTGTAGAGCGTAAACCGATACCAGTTTATGGCAATGGCAGTAATATTCGAGACTGGCTTTATGTGTATGATCATTGTGAAGCAATAGAATGCATTTTGAAAAATGGCTTGCCTGGTGAAGTCTATAATATCGGTGGGGATAGTGAGCTAAGTAACCTAGAGTTAATTAAGCAAATTTGCCAACAGTTTGATCAAGCTCATTCACCAAGTGAATCGAGTGAATCATTAATCCATTTTGTCACTGACCGCCTCGGTCATGATTGGCGTTATGCGATTAACCATCAGAAAATTACTGATGAGTTAGGGTGGAAGCCTAATACTCAATTGATAGACGGCTTAGAGCAGACTATTGAATTTTATTGTCAGCAGACGAGGTAGCTTTGAAAGTCGCTTTAATCATCCCAACTTATAATGCAGAGCGTTATATTGATAATTTGTTTGCAGGCATTGCAATGCAAACCTTGCAACCAAATGAAATTTTGATAATTGATTCCAGCTCAAAAGATAAGACTCAAGAAAAACTTGCTCACTATCCATGTAAAATTCATGTCATTGCTCAAAAGGACTTTGACCATGGCGGCACTCGGCAGCTAGGAACTGAGCTGATTGAGGCAGACATTTATATTTACTTAACCCAAGATGCGATTCCTGCAGATAAGCATAGTTTTGAAAATTTAGTACAGGCATTTTTAAATCCTAAAGTAGGTTGTGCATATGGCAGGCAGCTCCCTCATAAAAATGCTACCTTCTTAGCTGCGCATGCCAGACATTTTTTATACCCAGAGCAAAGCGTCCTCAAAAGCTATGAGAATCGCCACCAGTTTGGGATAAAAGCCTGTTTTAATTCAGATAGTTTTTCAGCTTATCGTAAACAAGCTTTGATAGAGGCCGGTGGCTTTCCTAATAAGCTCATTGTGTCAGAGGACGCTTATGTCGCAGGAAAAATGTTATTAAAAGACTGGCATGTGGCTTATCAGGCTCAGGCATTAGTTTACCATTCTCATAATTACAGCATTCTTCAAGAAGCTAAACGTTATTTTGATATTGGCGTATTTCATTCTAAAGAACAATGGATAATTAAGGAATTTCATACTCCAACTAGAATTGGAATGCGCTTTGTGCGTTCAGAGTTAAGATGTGTTTTCGCTAAAAGGGCCTTATATATTGCACCGCTGGCTATTATAAAAAGTGGCGCTAAATATATTGGTTATAGGTTAGGTACTTATCATGCAAGGCTGCCAAATTGGTTGCGAAGCAAACTAAGCGCTCATCCAGGATTTTGGCAGAATAATAAAACAGCGGATAAATTCACTCTATTACTTTACAGCATAAATTATGGCCCAGAGCTAACGGGTATTGGTAAGTACAATACTGAAATGTGCGAGTGGTTGGCCAAGAGGAACCATAAAGTTAAGGTCATTACCGCTCAACCTTATTATCCGAATTGGCAAGTATTTCCAGGTTATAAGGCGTGGCGTTTTTCAAAAGAACATATAAACGGAGTCGAGGTCCTGCGTTGTCCATTATGGGTGCCAAGCAAACCCACTGGAATTAAGCGAGCGTTGCATTTACTGAGCTTTGCCGCTAGCAGTAGTTTACGGTTACTAGCTCAGCTCCGTTGCAAGCCAAATATCTTATTGTTTATCGAACCAAGCATTTTTTGTTTTCCTGGGGCTTTATTGGCAAGTAAAGTACTAAAAGCAAAGCCGGTATTACATGTCCAAGATTTTGAAGTAGATATGGCATTTAATCTGAAATTGGTCAAAGCGGCATTTATTGAAAAATGGCTAATTAAATTTGAGCAGGCTAGTTTTAAGCGCTGTAGCATCGTTTCAACCATTACTCCCAATATGCGCCAAAAGCTACTGAAAAAAGGCGTGCCAGAAGAAAAGGCCATTCTATTTCCTAATTGGGCTGACACAGAAAATATAAAACCTTTAGCTTGCAGTAGTCCATTTCGCACCGAGCTTGGCATTCAGTCCGATAAAGTTGTAGCACTTTATTCAGGCAATATGGGGGAAAAGCAAGGCTTAGATATTATTATCAACGCCGCGAAGCAACTTTCACACTGTTCCAATATAATTTTTGTAATGTGCGGGGCGGGCTCTTATGCAAAAACCTTGCAGAAATTAGCAAGTAGTTACAATTTACTCAATATCATTTGGCTACCACTTCAACCTATAGATAAATTAAATGATTTACTGAACTTAGCGGATATTCATTTGCTTCCGCAAAAGCCAGATGTGCAAGACCAGGTTATGCCCTCGAAGTTATTAGGCATGATGGCTAGTGGTAAGGCCATTTTAGCTACCGCTTTTTCTAATACCCAATTACATGCGGTAGTAGGTGAAGTGGGTCTGGTATCAGCTCCAGGGAGTAATGAAGCCTTTGTCAAAAATATTGCTATGTTGAGTGAAGATAAAGCTTTAAGGGAGACTTTAGGCAAAAAAGCAAGGCTTTATGCAGAGCTTAATTTTTCCAAAGAAGCAGTGCTTTCAAAATACGAACTAGCATTGAAGCAAATTATCATTTGAATTGCTTAGCACAGCTATTTTATTTTTACGCCTATTGCACTATAATTTGCGAGAGCTATCTACCGAGATGGCACTTGTTATTGTTGCAAGCATGATTTCGACGCACTAACCTTTATGCAATTCTTTTTTATCAATTATAATATGGAGTGATGACGCTAATGGCTAAGCCAGGTGTTAATTTTGAAGAAGTGGTAACCGCTGCCCAAGATCTAGAAAAACAAGGGGAAAAGCTAACTGTTGAGCGTATTAAAGAAGCGCTTGGTGGGCGTGGAAGCTTAGCGGCGATCAATCGATTTCTAAAAGAATGGAAGGGGCAGCCTGGCGAAACTCAAGCTGGTGCTAATCAGACTTTTGATTTAATAGGTGAAAATATGCAACAGACTTCACAGCATACCTCCTCTGAAACCGAGGGAAATGTTTCAGCTTCGAGCTTACAACATTCAAATGGGCCTGTTACTAGCGATATGCAGGACCAGCAACAGCCTACAGCGGCTTCTGAATTGACCCAGGTCGAGTCTAATTCGACTAATTCAGCACCCGCAACACGTCATGCTATGCCGCCAAAATCTGCACCACAAGCAAAAATGCCTTCTCCATTTGATGAAACACGTGAAGCCTATCAACCGGAGCGCTTAGAGGGTTTAGATGATAATGCTTTAGTCATTAAAATTCGTCGATTAGAAACCTTGCTTGCTAAAGAGGCTTCCCGTCGTGAAGCGGCTGAAAAAATGGCTGAGGAGGCTAAAGAGTATGCAGATATTATCAAAGAGCAAATTGGGCAGCGAGTAGCAGATATTAAACAAACGATGGAAGTCACTATCAATCAAGTTAAAGCTGAAGCGCGTGAATTAAAACAAAATGCTGATAGTGATCTAAAGTTTTATCGAGAGCAGTTACAGAAAGCCAATGTCAAAATTGTTTCATTGTTGACGGGTCAAGCCTCTGAATCTACTTCAACAGCTGAGCCAGTAGCTTCTAAAGACCCCATGGGCTCTATTTCTGAATAAAGCATTGAGTTAACTGTCTTATCTATAATGTCCATTGGATCACTATCTTAATTGATATCCAGAGGCATTTTGGGGAAGGTCATGAGCTAATATGCTACATTAACCACAGGTTCCACAGGCTAGGTTTTGGAATGGAATATTTGCAATAATGTAATTGACTGCGGTAAGTATTAGCTTGGGACTGAACATTCTGTGCAATCTGAATTAGCCAGGGTTTACTGCGATAGGTTCTGTCAGCATATCCATTTATTCCTTCATGATAAGCTAAATACAACTGATATGCATTGCGTTTAGAAATGCCTAATTTTTTATTGGCTTTATCAGCATACCAACCAATAAAATCAGCGGCATCACCAAATTCATCCCGATCTGCACCATGTCTATCGGTTTGGGCTTGATAGTTTAACCACGTTCCATCCACGGCTTGGGCATAGCCATAAGCTGAAGTAGGCCGGGTCCAGGGAATTAAGCCGAATAATTTACTACGTGGAGGACGAGCTCCTGGCTGAAAATGTGATTCAGCATGGATAATAGCTAGCTGGACGCTAACAGGCACACCCCATCGGTTATACGAATCCAAAGCTTCCCAATACCATTTAGGATATTGGCGAAATATAGCGCAAACATCAGTCATTTTTTGTGGCGGAGCTGGGGCGCAGCCGCTCAATATGCTTACGATTAAACCTATAGCTAAGGCTTTAATGACAGGTGGAAATTTGAGTTTTCGACAGTTGCCGAGCTTCATCGAGTAGACCTTGGTTGACTTCAAATTTAGTAGAGATACGGGTTAAGTTAGCATTGAAAGTGGTGCCTGTCATGGCATTTTCCCAAGGTATATACAAAAATAAACTGTGGCTATGAAGCAGGGGCGACATCTTTTGAGCTGGGTCGCCACAGACTGGCTTATTATTTGGATTAATAAAATACAACCTAGTGATAAGGTTGTTGCTACAGTTTCCCCATATTAACCAAGCTTGTTTGCCAAATTTAGCAGCCTTATCATCGGCACTTTTTAAGGTATAACCATAAAACGCCTCATTATGAGATTGTAACGCTAGTTTAATAGGAAAATTCTTTTTAGGAAATAAGCCGGTGGGGTCTTGATAATGGCCTTCCCATACCCCTGATAACTGGCTGCAATAATTCGGGGTATTGCCTGATGCGCTCGAAGTGATGGCTAAACATGGCAAGGCTGCGAGCAATAAACTAGAAGCTATAAGCATTTTCATCATGAGGCATTCTCCGGGGTGGCTCGGGTTTGAATCGTGATAATTTCGCCAATAAATAATCTTGAATGGGCTGTAAGTTTGTTCCAGGTTTGTAAATCTTGCACGCTTACATTAAATTTACGGGCGAGTTTACTTAAGGTATCACCAGTTTTAATTCGGTAAATTTTGTTTTTAGAGGCTGGTAGATAGGTATAAACAGGATAAATTAAAGACTGTCCACGATGCAGTCTTCCAATGCGATTATATTTTCTAAGTGTGGCAGTGCTTACACCAATTGTCCGGCTGATCGATTCCAAAGTATCATGGCGTTTCACCATGTAACGTTTCCATTCAGTGCGGTCAATTAAAGGCTCATTCTGTAGGTTTTGTTCAAACACGACAATTTTATCGATAGGCAGGGTTAAGTAATAGGTCCCTGTATTGCTTGGGGGAGTGGCTAATTGAGTATAAGCTGGGTTTAGGGCTAATAATTGCGTGGTGCTGATTTCAGCTAACCGTGCTGCATCTCGCAGGCTGATTTGACGAGAAAGCAAAACATTAGCGATTAATGGCTTATTTGGCACATCGGGTAAAGTAATGCCGTACTTACTAGGGTTCTCAATGATTTCAGCTAAAGCTAGTAATTGTGGTACATAATTGCGAGTTTGTTGTGGTAAATTCAGGGACCAAAAATCGGTTGGCAAGCCCTGACTTAAGTTGTAGTTTACTGCCATTCTAACCGTACCTTCACCTGAATTATAAGCTGCGATAGCTAATAGCCAGTTGCCATTAAAATAGCTGCCAAGGTAGGCCAAATAGTTTAAGGCCGCATCTGTTGATTGGTTAATGTTTTGTCTACCAACAAACCACCAATTATCACTGCTTAAATTAAAGCGTTTTGCCGTTTGAGGCATTAGTTGCCATATGCCTACTGCGCCTGCGCTGGATCGAGCTAATGGACGATATCCGCTTTCAATAATTGGAAGTAAAGCTAGCTCAGTAGGCATGTCTCGTTCTTGTAGCAGCTTTACAATCCCATACAAATACGGCGCGCCTTGCTGGACTATATCCTGAATATAGCTAGGGTAGTTTTGATACATTTTAATATAGGCTTGTACGCGAGGGTCATTGACATTGTGATCCAATACAAATCCAGAGCGCATCACAGTCCATAATGAACTTGAGCTTGCTTGAGCTTGCTGAGTGATGGCAGCAATTTGTTCAGGCTGATTAATGGATACTGTATCAATTGCTTGATGAGAAGTGGGTTTAATGCTTGCGCAGCCACTTAGCAGTAAAGCGACTGAAAAAAGGCTGATTCGACAAAATAGTGGATTTAGCTTCATTTATAGTGACCAATTATTTTTATAATGACGAAGTGCTGTAAATATCTGCAGAGGGGATGAACCACATTTTAAGTGCTGGGCAATATGTTTATTGAAAACTGGATCATTACAGCGCAAGAATGGATTAGTAAGTTTTTCAATCCCAATGGATGACGGCAGACTTGGCAAATTGTTAGCACGTATAGCTTGTACTTCATTAAGACGACGTATTAGTAATGGATTGTTAGGTTCTAAGTCTAAGGCGAATTTTAAATTAGCCACAGTGTACTCATGACCACAATAGACATTGGTGTGGTCTGGTAATTGGGCTAGTTGGTTAAGTGAATTAAACATTTGCTCAGTAGTTCCTTCAAACAAACGGCCACATCCCCCAGCAAAAAGCGTATCTCCAGAGAATAAGCTAGTACCATCAAAATAACAAATGGCGTCATTAGTGTGACCAGGCGTTTTGAGGATAGCAAACTTTACATTATGTGTATGCAAATAAATGCTATTTTCTGATTCTAAACTATGGGTCGTGTAAGGTGAGGTCAGTTGCGAATAAGCATATACTTGTGGTTGAAACATCGCTACTAATTCATTAACTCCTGCCGTATGGTCTTTGTGGTGATGGGTTAGGATGATTGCGCTTAGTGTAATTTTATTACTTTGTAAGTAGGCAATTACAGGTTCGGCCTCGCCTGGGTCTACTGCTATAGCTAAGCTTTTATCTTTTGATAACATCAACCAAACATAATTATCTTTTAATACATGAACATAAGTAATAGTATTCATATTGCGCCTTACGTGATTTCAACTATCTTAATATAAAATGAATTGTATCTGCCACTTGAAAATACGCTTGTATGTGAGTTCCTATGAATCAGATTAGTCTTGAACACTTATTAGCTCATGAACATGCTAAATTAAAGGAGTTGCTCACACATGCATTTGGGTTTTATTTGCTGAATTTATCGCATCATAGCTATAGTAAACCCATCGATTGTCCCATTAATAGACAAATTTTAGTTAAGCCTGAGAGTGGGGAAGGTGACAATGAAGCTGAAGTAGTTTCAAGATGGGCCGAGCTGCCTTTTGCACCTGATTCCATCGATGTAATGGTGCTTTCGCATGTGTTTGACCATTGCATTGATATTAAAGCCATATTAAAAGAAGCTAAGCTGATATTGCGCCACGATGGTAAGTTGGTTATCACAGGTTTTAACCCGGCAAGAATACAAGCTAGGCGTTTGGCAAAAGTCTATCATGGACAAAATTTAAATTTGAGACTGTGTTCGACTATTAATCATGAGTTGAATCAGGCTGGTTTTAGCGTTCAGGTAGTTAAACATTACAGCTATTTGGCTACTAAGAACCCGTTTTTAGCAAAATGGGTTAACCGAATATTAGATAAAGTATTTTCCGGCTTTGGTTGTGGTTATGTTATTCTGGCGCAGAAAAAAACCCTAGCAGTGACCGCTAGTGGGCCTAATTGGATAAGCCCATTAGTAAAACCTGAAAAAGCCGTCGTACCAAGTTGTCGAGTGAAGTAGAGCAAATGAATACAGTAGAAATCTATACAGATGGGGCTTGCCGAGGCAACCCAGGGCCTGGTGGCTGGGGCGCACTATTGCGTTATAATGGTCATGAAAAAACCCTACATGGAAGCGAGCAGCATACTACCAATAATCGCATGGAATTAATGGCGGCATTAATGGCGCTTAAGGCTTTAAAAAAGTCTTGTGAGGTCAGTCTGACTACAGACTCTCAATATTTGCGTAAAGGGATTACGGAATGGATATATAATTGGCAAAAAAACAACTGGAAAACCGCTGATAAGAAGCCGGTTAAAAATGTGGACATATGGCAGCAACTTGCTGAAGAAGTGCTTAAGCATCAAATCCAATGGCATTGGATCAAAGGCCATAGCGATCATTTAGAGAATGATTTGGTGGATGCTTTGGCAAATCAAGCTATTGATGAAATGCTATCAATTTCAAGTAAAGTTTAGAGCTTAGCATTGGGTCATAAAACCTTATAAGTGAAGAATTTTAAAGGCAGGGTATGAGACAAATTATATTAGATACAGAGACCACAGGCCTAGAAACTAAAGAGGGCCACCGTATTATTGAAATTGGCTGCGTTGAACTTGTCGACCGCAAGTTAACGGGCAAACATTTTCATCAATATTTAAATCCAGATCGCATGATAGACGCAGGAGCCATGCAAGTGCATGGTATTAGTAATGAGTTTCTATCAGATAAGCCACGATTTTATCAAATTGTCGACCAGTTAATGGAATATCTGAATGGGGCAGAATTAGTGATACATAATGCCGCATTTGATATTGGATTTTTAAATTATGAATTAAGTTTACTGCGCCGAAGCGAATGGAAGCTTATAACTAATCATTGTACCGTATTAGATACATTGGCTTTGGCAAGGGAGAAGCATCCTGGACAGCGTTTATCATTAGATGCTTTATGTAAGCGCTATGGCATTAATAATGCCCATCGTAAATTGCATGGCGCTTTATTGGATGCTGAGCTTTTGGCAGAGGTCTATATCGGGTTAACCAGCGGCCAAGAAAGCTTAGCATTTTTAGAAGAAAGTGGAGAAGAAGCTGGGGTAATTGAAGCCGATATGCCAAAATTAGAGCGCCAATCTTTGCCATTGACAGTAGTTACTGCTAACACAGATGAAACCCAAGCCCATTTTGCTTATATTGCCATGTTAGAAAAGGTATCGAATGGCCAAGCGGTTTGGAGTAAACTGGACCCAACTTCTGTTTAGTAATGAGATGAGCTTGTGCTAATTTCCGTTCGTCATGCTAATTTAGCTTACAAAAATCAATTGGTTTTTACCGATTTAAACCTGGATTTTATAGCAGGTCAGTGGACCTGTTTATTAGGCGCAAGCGGAGTAGGTAAAACTAGTTTATTGCGATTGATAGCAGGTTTAAGTGAAAAGCGTCGCCAAGCGCATACTCAGGTTTGTGCAGAAATTCATTCACAAGAATTAAAGAGCTTGCAGGGCAATGTTAGTTTTATGTCTCAACAAGATAGCTTAATGCCTTGGTTAAGCGTACTGGATAATGTCTTAATTTGTAAGCGTTTAGAGGGCCAAGATATTAGGTTATTTAAAGATAGGGCCATCGCTTTGTTGCATAAAGTCGGTCTGGATGCCTATGTGCATCAACGACCTGCAGAGCTGTCGGGTGGGATGCGACAAAGAGTGGCCCTTGCTCAAACTTTACTGGCTAATAAGCCTATCGTGCTGTTAGATGAACCATTTTCAGCTTTAGATGCCATTACCCGCTATAACTTACAAAATTTAGCCGCAGAATGTTTATATGGTCGCACTGTTATTATGGTAACCCATGATCCGATGGAGGCCTTAAGATTAGGTCATCAAATTAAGATTTTAGCCGGTAGTCCCGCAAAACTAGTAGAAGAAGTCAATCTACCCTCAGCAAATCCGCGAGAGGTGGATGGGGAGGATATATCAAGTCTTTATAAACATATCCTTGAGTTATTAAAATTGTACCATTTTGCAAGAAGCCCATGCTATGAATAATATAGTGCTCAGAGGTCTACTATCATTACTAGGCCTGTTTGGCTTATGGCAACTTGCTGTAGTAGGATTACATATCCCTGCTTATTTATTGCCAGCCCCACTGCAAGTATTTGCTTCTGCTTGGTTAAATAAAACACTGTTATTGCAAGAATTATGGCCTACATTTTTAGAGGTTTTAATTGGTTTAGGGGCATCCATAATCTGGGGCATGATGGTAGCCATCGCGATGGGGTTGTTTAGGCCTGTTAGATTTTGGCTATTGCCTCTTATCATTGCAAGCCAAGCCATGCCGACCTTTGCATTTGCACCCTTGTTAATATTATGGCTAGGTTATGGCATAGGATCAAAGATTGCTATAATTATGGTGGTGTTATTTTTTCCTATAACAGCAGCATTTTATGAAGGAATAAAACAAGTCCCAACTGTGTGGCTAGATCTTGCCTTCCTGGCTGGGGCATCCCGATGGCGCACTATGCGCTATATAAGTTTGCCAGCGGCCTTGCCGGCCTTGGCTTCTGGCCTTAAAGTTGCAGCGGTCTGGGCGCCTATGGCTGCAGTAATTGGCGAATGGGTAGGGGCAAGTCAAGGTTTGGGGTTTTTGTTATTAAATGCGCAAACTCGCTTAGATATGCCTTTAATGTTTGCGACTTTATTGGTATTGGTGGGTTTTTCATTATTGCTGTTTTATATAATTGAGCATAGCTTGAAGCGAATGATACCTTGGCAAAAGCAGGATTAAAATGAAGCGAATTAGCCTATTTATTTTGTTGATGATCCAAAGCTTTTCAGTCCAAGGTTTGACTAAAGTTAATTTAGCTCTAGACTGGTATATCAATCCTGATCATGCCCCTATACTTATTGCAGAGCAGCAGGGCTATTTCAAAGCTCAAGGTCTGCAGGTTACTTTATTGAGTCCAGTTCAAAGTACTGAGTCGGCTCAGTTAGTGGCCACTGGCCAGGCAGATCTTGCTATTGATTATCAGCCTAGTTTATTGATGGAAATGGCGGCTGGATTGCCTCTGATTTGGGTGGGAACTTTAGTCAACCATCCCTTAAATTGCGTGGCGGTATTAAAAGATAGCAGCATTCAAACCTTGAGGGATTTAAAAGGACATTCTATTGGAGTCTCAGCATCGCCATCAAGCGAGTTGCTGCTTAATACTATGCTCGACTATCAGCACGTGTCATTAGGTGAAGTAAAGCAAATTGGGATGCAAATGGATTTGAGTCAGGCTTTGTTGGCTAAAAAAGTTGATGCCATAGAGGGCATGATGCGAAATGTGGAGCCCGTGCAGTTGCAAAGTATGGGCTATGCTACCCGCTTATTTTTTCCAGAAGACAATGGAGTGCCTACCTATGATGAGCTTGTTATTGTCGCTAATAAAAACAAAGTCAATAGGGCGGTAATTAAGCGATTTAATGCAGCATTGGCCGAAGCTGTCATTTATTTAAAAGCCCATCCTGAATCTAGCTGGCAGCAAATAGCTGGAGCCTATCCCTCAGAAATGGCCCCTTCAGCACAGATTACTTCGGCTAATAAAGCAATTTGGTTGGCAACTATTGGCTATTTTTCCGCTAATCCAGGACAGCTCAATGCGGTATACTATAATCGATTTATGAACTTCATGTGGAAGAAGGGGTTATTAAAACAGCCTATTAGTATTGAGCAATACCAAGGTTTTGACACTATAATAGGTCATAGTTAAGAAAAAAGTGGGTTGTTATGAAAAAAGTACTCGTTATTGGTGGTGCAACGCTTGATACCATTATTAGTTATGAAGATATGGAAACCTTGGTGCATCAGCGCCAAGCTAGCCAGCAATCCTATTTATTGCTCGAAGAAGGTAAAAAGATTGAAGTAACCGAGCAACGCTATTTTAGCGGAGGCGGCGCCACTAATGCCGCAGTGTCATTCAAACGTCAGGGCTATGAAGCGGCTTTGGTTTGTAAATTAGGTAAAGATGCAGCAGGACAAATGATATTAAATGAGCTTAAAGATTCTGGAATTGACTTAAGCTTGGTGAGTTACTCAGATAAAGTTGGGACGGCAGGTTCTTTTGTGGTGCCTTCGTTAAAGGGGGACAGAACTGTATTTGCATACCGAGGAGCCAATGCCAATTTATTGCCACAAGATATTCCTTTGGATAAAGTCTATGATAGTCGGTTTATTTATGTCACTTCATTAAGTAAGGCTTCATCTGAGCGCCTGCCTGAGATTGCAGAACAAGCCAAAAGTCATGGGGTTAAGGTAGCTATTAATCCAGGAATAAGTCAGTTAAAGGTGGGTAGCGGATTTTTAAAAAGCGCATTAGGCGGCATCGACACCTTAATTTTAAATTTTGATGAAGCTAAGCAGTTTATGGTGTCTTTGATGCAAGTAGATGCAAGCTTGCGTGAATCTGTTCAAGCTGCAAACAATAAACATATTGAGGCAGACCGCTTGCTTGAGACTAAAATTTCATTTCAAGATAGCTATTTTAATTTAAGACAATTTTTCACCGAAGTATTAAAGCTTGGGCCTAGGGTGGTAGTTGTTACCAATGGTTCAGAAGGCGTTTATGTCGCCACTCAAGAGCGTTTATATTTTCATAAGACACCTAAAGTCAAGGTGGTAAATACTTTAGGGGCGGGTGATGCGTTTGGCTCTAGCTTTGTGGGGGCTTTATACGCAGGCGCATCTGTGCCAGAATCTATTCGCCATGGAATTGTAAATAGTGCTTCAGTGATTCAATATCCAGATGCCAAAACCGGGCTATTGAGCAATGATGGCTTGAAGGAAGCGGCTTTAAAGCTCGACCCAGCATTGTTGAGTGAGCGATCTTGGGATGAATAGCGGTTTTGCTAAGAAATTTTGCCGTTAGTTGTTTGATTATTCACCCTTAGAAGTAGTATGATACCTGGGTCAAAAAACCCAGGAGCGGAATTTAGATGTTGTTGCACTCTGATGAGAAAAATAACCCTATTTTATGTGAACTAGTAAACTTAATTAAGCAAAAACAACCGGTCAAAAATCTTGATCAGTTAATTCAATTTATTCCACAGTACTTTTCTTCCGTCTCAAAAGATGAGCTTGCCTCACGGGAAATTATCGATCTATATGGTGCTTTGCTTTCTCATTGGAGTTTTATCAATCAACGCCAAGCAGGTGAAGTTAAACTTAGGGTTTATAACCCTGACATGGTGCGTGATGGCTGGAAATCTTCTCATACTATCGTAGAAGTTTGCCATGATGAAATGTCATTTTTAGTCGATACTTTGTTGATGGAATTAAACCGACTCGGACTTAATATTCATTTTATTGTTCATGCAGGCTGTATTGGTGTGGTACGCAATAAAGCAGGCTATCTAGAAAAAATATTGGATAGCTCTTGTGCTGATAATGGTGTGCTCCATGAGGCTGAAATTTATATTGAAATTGATCGCCAGCCTGAAGACGAGGCTAGTTTTGCTAGCATAAAAGAAGCTTTATTACGCGTGTTGGCCGATGTTAGCTTGGCGGTACATGATTTTATGCCAATGAAACAGCGCATGGGCGAGGTGGTAGCAAAGTTGCAAGCAAACGCCCCTCGCCATGTGGAAGGCGAGGATTTGAAAGAAACCCTTGATTTCTTAAATTGGCTAAACAACGATCATTTTACTTTTCTTGGCTATGCAGAATTTTCAGTAATTGATAAAGGTGAGACCCGTAAATTACAACCTTTGGATGATAAGCGCTTAGGCGTACTCAAACCTATTAGTAGTTACGGTAAGTTTGGTTTTGCGGAAGAATTAGTTGAAAGTGAAGAAGTTTTGAAAGCGGCCCAGCCACTTATCATCACTAAATCGAGCTATCAAGCCACCGTTCATCGCCCAGCCTATATGGATGTCATCATCGTTAAACATTTTGACAGTCATGGTCAAGTGGTAGGAGAAAGTCGATTTGTGGGTCTATATACCTCCTCGGCTTACCACACCAATCCACGCCATATACCTTTATTGCGCCACAAAGTGTCTAAGATTTTACTGCGCTCAAATCTACCTCCCAAGGGGCATGAATGGAAAGCTTTGGTGAGTATTTTAGAAAGCTTCCCTCGCGATGAATTGTTTCAAATTTCAGAAGATGACCTTTATCGGACCTCTATTGGGATTTTGCAGATTCATGAACGTCAAAGAATACGTTTGTTCGTTCGTAAAGATACTTTTTCTCGTTATTATTCTTGTATGGTATATGTGCCGCGCGATCTCTTTAATACCGAGCTTCGAGTAAAGATGCAAAATATCTTAATGCGAGAGTTTGATGGCAGCGAATCTACTTTCTCACCTAATTTTCTCGAATCAGTGCTATGCCGAATTGATTATATTATTAGAGTAGACCCTAATCGCCCAGTAGAAGAATTTGATGTTAAAAAGATTGAATCAAAATTAGTAGAAGCTACGCGTAATTGGCGAGACGATTTAAGAGACTCTTTGATTGAAAGTATGGGCGAGCATAAAGGCTCCTTGCTTTATAATAAGTATGCTCGAGCATTTCCCGCAGGCTACAGAGAGACCTTTTTAGCTCGATCAGCTGTTACCGATATCGAATCTATCGAAAGCGTATTAAGTACAAACCAACTTGGCATGTGTTTTTACCGCATGTTAGAAGAACCTGAGAACTGGATCCGTTTTAAATTATTCCAGCGGGATACTGGGTTATCACTGACTGATGTACTCCCTATATTGGAAAACCTTGGTTTGCGAGTGATGGAAGAACGGCCCTATCAGATTAAATTGACTGATGGACAAGTGGTTTGGATTTCAGATTTTGGCATGCAAATAGTGAATTCTATCGCCTCCATGACTGAGATTAGCGGAATTTTCCAAGAAGCCTTCTCACAAATTTGGACCCAGCAAGCGGAAAATGACCGATTTAATTGTTTAGTTATGAAAGCGGGTATGCCATGGCGTGATATCGTTATTATTCGCGCGATTGCTAAGTATTTAACTCAGATTGGTTTTTTGTATTCTCAGGCCTATATGGAAAATACGCTGATCAATAACCCATTGATTGCGCAAAAATTAGTTGTGTTATTTAAGACTAGATTTAATCCAGAGCTTGCGGAAAACGAGCGTAATATGCAAGCTGGAACCTTGGTCAATGAAATTTACGTTCTATTGGAAAAAGTAACCAACTTAGATAGTGACCGTATTATTAGGCGATTTGTCGATGTAATTTCTGCCATTTTAAGAACGAATTATTTTCAGCACAATGCCCAAGGCCAATTTAAGACCTATGTTTCTTTTAAATTAAAGCCTTCCAATATCCCAGATATGCCTAAACCTTTGCCGATGTTTGAAATTTTTGTGTATTCGCCGCGAGTCGAAGGGGTACACTTGCGCGGAGCTAAAGTAGCCCGTGGCGGCTTGCGATGGTCGGATCGTCGTGAAGATTTTAGGACCGAAGTCTTAGGATTGATGAAAGCTCAACAAGTTAAAAATGCGGTGATCGTACCTCTGGGAGCAAAAGGCGGTTTTGTGCCTAAAGCCTTGCCCACTGAAAAAGGCCGTGAAGCTGTTATGGAAGAGGCCATTGAATGCTATAAAGTATTCATCAGGGGTTTACTTGATATTACAGACAATTTACAGAAAGCTCAGGTCGTTCCGCCATTGCAAGTAGTTCGATATGATGAGGATGATCCATATTTAGTTGTTGCCGCAGATAAAGGAACAGCAACTTTTTCAGATTTAGCCAACTCCGTTGCCGCGGAATATGATTTTTGGTTAGGCGATGCTTTTGCTTCAGGCGGTAGTAATGGCTATGACCATAAGAAAATGGGTATTACAGCTCGAGGAGCTTGGGAGTCCGTTAAGCGGCATTTCCATCATTTAGGTCATGATACCCAGACTCAAGATTTCACCGTAGTAGGTATCGGGGATATGGCTGGAGATGTATTTGGTAACGGAATGTTGCGATCGCCTCATATTAAGCTGGTAGCAGCATTTAACCATATGCATATTTTTATTGATCCAAATCCTAATCCTCAAGTTTCATTTGAGGAGCGCCAGCGTTTATTTGACCTGCCTCGCTCAACTTGGACAGATTACAATCCCGAGCTAATTAGTGAAGGGGGCGGGGTATATGAGCGTTCTGCCAAAACCATTACCTTATCACCGCAGGCTAGGGCGATGCTGGGTATTGAATCCGATAAGATTGAACCTAATGAATTGATTCAGGCAATTTTAAAAGCGCCAATAGATTTGCTATGGAACGGCGGCATAGGCACCTATGTTAAAGCCAGTTCTGAAATCAATATGAATGTAGGTGATCGAGCCAATGATGCCGTTCGAGTCAATGGTTCAGATCTACGATGTCGGGTGATAGGAGAAGGTGGGAATCTTGGATTCACACAGTTGGGGCGAATTGAATACGCATTAAAAGGTGGGCAAAACTATACCGATGCCATTGATAACTCCGCTGGAGTGGACTGCTCTGACCATGAGGTTAATATCAAGATATTGCTGCATGATATGATGACCCAAGGTGAACTTACTCTAAAACAGCGAAATGAGCTTTTGGCTCAAATGCAAGATGAGGTGGGGGAGTTGGTTTTACAAAATAACTACCATCAAACTCAAGCCATTAGTAATGGCGTAAGTAGGACAGGTTCCTTGCTTATGCAAACGCGTTTAATCCATGAATTAGAACGCGAGGGTTTTCTTAATAGACAGTTAGAATTTTTACCTACAGATAAAACACTTAAAGCTAGACAGGCTTCGGGTAAAGGCTTAACCAAGCCTGAGTTTGCCGTATTAATGGCTTATAGTAAGACCGTTATTAAGCGAGTGCTTTTGGACTCTGATTTACCCGATGAACCTTATTTTGCTAAGTTCTTACAAGCAGAGTTCCCCAAAGTTTTATATGAACGTTACAGTGAGCAAATGCGTCATCACTATCTTGGGCGAGAAATTATCGTTACTCAATTAACTAATGCTCTCATTCAATATGCAGGCATATCATTCGTTCATAGAATGTATGATGAAGCTGGGGCTTCACCAGCCATGACTGCCAGGGCTTTTGCCATTGCATTAGAAGCTTTTGAAGTTGAAGCCTTATGGAAGAAATTAGAAGCTCTAGATGGCAAAATCACTACCGCAGCTCAAACAGATATGATGGATGAGATTTTTAGATTCGTACGTCGTAGTTGTCGTTGGTTATTACGTAATTATCGCGGCGGCCTAAATGTTCCAGAAATCATCAAAGAATTAAAACCGAAGTTTGATAAGTTATTTAAGCTAACGCCTCAATTCCTCTCTGAAGACGAATCACGTCATCGTGAGAAGTTAATTGAAAAATTTGTTCATGCGGGGTCTCCTCAAGAGCTTGCAGCGCAAATTGTTAACTTCTCATATCTATCCCCTGCAATGGATATTATTGAAGCTTCAAAACGTAATAGCATTGCCTTAGAGGAAGTGGCAGAAGTCTATTTTGAACTCAGCCGTCAATTATCATTGGGATGGCTCAGAAAAGAATTAGCCAAGATTCGAAGCAACGGTTATTGGGAGATGCTAGCGGGTTCAGGTTTAAAAGATGACCTAGATAAATTACAGCGCGTATTTGCAATTAGTGTAATTCAAGTGACAGACCCTACGCTTTCAGTAGTGGAGAGAATCAATGTTTGGTCTCAATCATACTTATATTTGATTAGGCGTTGGCGAATTATTATTGAAGACTTAAAAGTGGCGGGTAATGAAGACTTTGTGCGTTATACGGCGGCGGTTAGGTGTTTGAATGATTTGGCGCAGGTATGTATGCATGGGGGGAAAGATTATATCGACATCCACTTCTAGGATGATTAATGGACAACTTTTTTGTTGAAACGCCCTTAAAAAATGTGCTCATTTATAAGGATATAAACTGCGCATTTTTAAGGGCCTTTCGCCTCAAATTTGCTCCATTACTCAGCCTAGAAGTTACCTGAAACTCAAGTGGCTTTTTAATCGCTTCGCCTAGAGCTGGTTGAATTATTTTGCTTAAAAGACAGGCTTGTTTAATGGGATTGATAGGCCTTACGTCTCAAGTATGATGCAAGCTTAGCCTACACGCTAAGCTTGCATGGGATCAAGTTGGTTGAAGTTATATTATAAATCTTACCAGCAGTCTTGTTGTGGCTTAGGGCTGGAGCCGCTAGCGCTTTCATTGCCATAGGAATCAAGGCTTAATTGCCCACAAGTTGTATCATGGTTTTGGCTGCCTTGGGGAATAGCGCTAATACTAAAGGTCTTGTTACTGGCGTGACTAATGATTAACTGGTAGTCTTTGTTTTTGGTATAAGCTGAGATATGAAGTTGGTCTAGGCTTGCACCTTCATAGGTTTGCTTTTGGTTGTAATAATGGTCTAGGCTCAATGCTAGGTATTCTAAGGCTTGTTTAGCCTCCATTCGACGGCTCTCTATAAGAAAATTTTGGTAGTGAGGAATGGCATAGCCTGCAATTAAAGCCATAATTATAAGACTGAGCAATAGCTCAATTAAACTAAACCCACATTCTCGTTTCATGGTGTTTCTTCATTATCAGAAATTCGCACCCTCCCAGATTTGCTAATCCATAAGCGTTTAGTTGTGCCATTGTTTACTGTGTAACTGAAGCGGCCATTATCTGTGGTTAAAAAGCCCATATCGGTGAAGTGTAATTCTTTGTTAGTGGGAAAAGCCTGCAAGCTTAAAGTATGCCCATAAGGCAAGGCTGGTAAGCTCACTAGAATATGGTGATTAGTTTTTATAAGTACGCCTTGGCTCCATTCTGCTTGTTGGCAATTCAGATGGTCAGCGCTTGGACATAAAATGACTTCAGTGTGATGAATAATGGCATAATGTCGTGCATAGAGTATGGCTTGTCTTAGTAACATTAAGCGCCCATTTTGCTGCTGTTTTTTGAGCAATGAACTTATTTTAGTAATGCTATACATACTGAGAATGGCAGTCATGAGCAATACTATAATAATTTCGCTGAGGCTAAATCCACGATTAGAAGAAGTTGTCATAGATTATATTTTAACCAAGTTAAACTATGACGTAAATGGCGCACATAAAAAAGCCCAGTCAAGCTGGGCTTAATAATACACCTATAAATTACACTGCAAATTTATAAGTTACACCCAAGGTCAATACATTATTAGACAATGGATGAACTGGATAGTCATTATTAGGACCATAATCTTGGCCTAATGTGCGTTCATATTGGAATGCCACGTTAAGATTTTGAGTCGGCATATAGCCAATACCAAGCGCAACCGCTGGAATTACTTTGTGCAAGCTGCCGGAACGAGCTGGGGAGTTTGCTGAGTTTTGGCCAACTGAAGTATATTCATTGATAGCGCCGGCTTTAACAAATGCATTCATGCCACTACTTGCCAAATAGGTGCTAGTTAACAATACTTGAGTACCATTGCTTTTGATAGTAAATGGTGAAGTGTTTGGGTTAGCATCATAATTGGTGCGACCAAAATCCATATAGCTCACTTCAATACCAGTCAACACATTTTGGTTCATGGCATGTTCGTAGCCCAAGGTGCCGCCCATGGTCCAGGTGTTGGATTTGGAGTCATAGCCTTTAACATCGTTATTGCCTAATACTTTACTTGGAATCGACCAGCCACCCATCGCGCCAACATACATACCTGATTGAGCGGTTACTGCAAAAGCGCTAGCACTTACGCTGATGGCAACTAAAGTTGCTAATACGGTTAATTTTTTCATGGATATCCTCTTCGCTTGTTATTTTACCCGCTAAGGTTGGCATAAAATGTGGAGAAATTCAATACTTGGTAATAAAAAAGCCCAGCTAAGCCGGGCTTTTGGTAAAATTTGCCAGATTAAGCTGCAAATTTGTAGCTAACACCTAAGCTTACAATGTTTTGAGTCATTGGTTTGGAATAGGTGTTTAAGGCGACAACAGTCTGATTAGGGATTGGATTAACCCACTTAGTACCAAATACATGCTCGTATTGCAGAGCAATGTTAAGGTTTTGGCTTGGCATATAGCCTATGCCTACAACTGCAGCTGGCAGCCATTTAGTAGTTTGTGATTCTGGGTAATAAGTTCTTGAGAAGCCCTCATCATCATTCCCCGCTGTATAGTTCATGCTGGATCTTTCACGGATAGCACCGGCTTTAACAAAGCCATTTAAGCCGTTGCTCGCTAAATAAGTGCCAGTAGCTAATACTTGATAACCCCAGTTTTGAGTTTTACCATAGCTGCCAGGGCCAGCGCCACCAGCTGCAGGGCTAGAGGATGGGAATTTGTAATTTGTGGTTCCAAGGTTTAAATAGCCAGCTTCTACACCAACCATTACGTTTTGGTTTAATGCGTGTTCATAACCTAAGTTCGCGCCCAAAGCATAGGTTTTATTAACCAATTTGGTTGCTTCTAACTGAGCTGTGCCTGGTTTAGCAGCAACAGTATAACCGCCAGTACCTTCTACATAGATTCCAGATTGGGCAGTAACTGCATAAGCGTTAGCAGATGCCATTAATGCAATTACAGATGCTACTAAAGTTAAATTTCTCATTGTATGTCCTCTTCTCGATAATTTACAACGAGATAAAGGTCGCATAAATTTAGGTGTAATTCAAGTGTTATTATTAAAAAAAGCGCAAAAAACAATCAGGGTTTGTACAAAAATATACCTAGATTAGAAGGGCATTTCCCATTTAGGCCAAATTATATGGCAAATCTTACCATCATGACTAAAACCCTGAGCTAATAGGCAAGCGCCAATCTTTTCCTAAGGCGCGTGGGCTTATCTTTGGGCCAATTGGGGCCTGGTGACGTTTGTACTCGCTGCGTTTGATCAGTGCAAGAGTTTTATGGGTCATATCAGGGTTAAATCCATTTGCCACAATTTCAGCCTCAGACTGATTCTCCTCAATGTAGGCTTTTATAATCTGATCCAAGATAGCGTAATCAGGCAAGCTATCTTGGTCTTTTTGATTGTCACGAAGCTCAGCCGAAGGGGCCCTGGTGATTACTCGCTCTGGGATAACAGGGCTTTGAGTGTTACGAAATTGAGCAAGTTCATAGACTTGAGTTTTATAAACATCTTTTAGAATATTAAAACCACCAGCCATATCGCCATATAAGGTAGAATAGCCCACAGCGGATTCACTTTTATTACTGGTAGTCAGAACTAATTTTCCTGATTTATTGGACAGCGCCATCAATAAAGTTCCGCGACATCGAGCTTGTAAATTTTCTTCAGTCAGGTCTATGGGTTTTCCTGCAAAGCTAGGCGCTAGGGCAGTAATAAAGCCCTGAAAAATCGGTTCTATAGGAATAATTTGATGAGCTACTTTCATGGCTTTAACTTGTAAGATGGCATCTTCATTGCTTATATCTGCGGTGTAGCGAGAAGGCATGAGTATGGCTTCAACTTGCTCAGGGCCTAAAGCATCTACGGCAATGGCTAAGGTTAAAGCAGAATCAATGCCGCCGGATAGTCCAAGCAATACCCCAGGGAAATTATTTTTATGAACATAATCACGTAAGGCTAATATTAGCGCTTGATAGATTTCCTGGCATTTAGAGAGCGGTGGCGATTTAGGCCCCATAAGCGGTTCCACTTTACCCTCAGTTTTTTCGAGCCTAACTACCGAGATAATTTCTTCAAATTGGGGCAGGCCTTGACTGATATCTCCATTACTATTCATAGCAAAGCCACCGCCATCAAAAATTAACTCATCTTGACCTCCAACAGAGGGAGCATAAATAAGGGCTAAATCTGTTTCCCTTACACGTTGACGAGCAATATCATGGCGTTTATTAATCTTTTCGGCTTCATAAGGCGAGGCGTGTAGGCTTAATAAAATTTCAGCCCCAGCTTGTTTTGCTAAACTTGCAGGCTCAGGCCCCCAAATATCTTCGCAAATTAATAATCCTAGTTTAATGCCATTTGAGACAATCACCACTGGGTTTGAGCCGCAATCAAAATAACGTCTTTCATCAAAAACCGCATGGTTAGGTAAGCGTTGTTTATCATATACAGCTTGGATTTGGTGATTTTGAATAAAGCAGGCGGAATTATAAATTATATCATCGTTATAGCGTGGGTAGCCTATTATTACATCAATGCCTTCAGCGACTAGGGAAATTTTTTCTAAGGCATCAGCTACTCGTTGTTTACAGGCATGGTTAAATAGCAAATCCTCGGGTGGATAGCCTGTTATAGCTAGTTCTGAAAAGACAATCAGATCAGCTTGCAATTCAGTTTTGGCATGTTTAATACTGCGAATAATCTTATCTGTATTGGCTTCAATGCCACCTATGGAAAGATTAAGTTGGGCTATAGCAAGTTTCATGTTCTTTCACTCTTCAGCTAAAAAATTTACTGAAAAGATTATAGCGAAAATGCTAAGCGCTGCACAGGCGCAGCGCTAGAGAATTCATTAAAACTAATAGATTAAGCTAAATGGTGCCACTTACGGCTTAAGAAATTATAAGAATTAATTTCTGAGGAGAAAAATAATTGGGATTTATCGTCTTCTACTTTGTAGGTTTTGTCAGAGCGTAATTCCACTCCATAACGTCTTGCCCACTTACGGATAGTACCTTGAGTAACGCCAAGCTTGGTTTGAACGTCATTATAGCTGAGGTCTTCAGCTAAACATTGGTGCAGCAGCTCAAGGGCTGAGCAACCGAATTTTTGTCTAACTTTATGTTCCAGACTACCTGTATATTGGTTCGCCATAATAACCTCCTTTAAGCGTATTACTTGTTCATTAGTAATTAAACGTCAATAAAGGTAGTGTAAAGATGAAACCTTAAGGTTTTATTAAGAAAACCTTAAGGTTTAGATTAAATTTCGATCAAAATGGCTGTGAGGGGCTTATTTAACTAACCGATCTTGTGGAAAATTTTTAGCTAAAATAGCTTGGGAATTTCTCGCTAGATCTGATAAGCCAAGGCTTTGATATGACTCAACCATAAGTTCTAGTGCACCTTGCACTGCAGGAGTTTGTGGGAAATTAAGTAAAACATTTTGAGCTCGATTTATAGCGGCAACATATGCCTTACGCTTAAAATAGAATTTAGCCACATTAAGTTGATACTGGGCTAAGGTATTATTGATATACACCATGCGATGGCGTGCATCTATACTGTAGGCACTATTCGGATAGCCAGTAACGACTTGGTTAAAGCTATTAAAGGCTACGGTATAATTATCAGGATTATGTTCAGCCATATTGTAAGGCAGACGGCGTTGTAAAAAACCACGGCCGTTTTCAAAATCCACTACTCCAATCATATAATAAGCATAAGCCACAGTAGGATCAGTAGGATACAAGTGAATATACCGATCGGCTGTGGTAAGGGCTAAAGCGGCCTGGTCGCTCTTATAGTAGGCATAAATTAATGAAAGGTCGCCTTTTTGGCTAAAAGTTTCAAATGGGTATTGCGAATCTAAAGATTGGTAAGCGGTGATAGCATCAGAATAATCATTTTTATGAAGATAAGTTTGACCTTTAGCATAGATATACAGTGGGTCATCACCTGAGTAAGGGTCAGTTTTAACATTAGAGCTGCACGCAGTTAATAAAAGGCTAGCACAGGCTAGAGTGGTTAAGAGAATCTTTTTCATGTGGCTTAATCTTTCTCATTTAAAAATTTCAGTTATTGTAGCGTCACAATGCTTTGGGGTCGACTACTTTATGATATTTTACTATTATACGCCGCTCAATACTAACAAAAGAATAAATGCTAATGAGTATTATACAAGCTTCAGCTACAGTCCCGCACGAACTAACTGGCAAGCGCCTGGATCAAGTCTTGGCTCAGCTTTTTCCAAGCTATTCACGTTCAAGATTACAAGCCTGGTTAAAATTAGGTCAAGTCAAGGTGGATGGTCAAGCTAAGCGCTCTAAAGATAAAGTAGTGGGTGGTGAATATATTGAGCTTGAGGCTGAGGTGGTGGCAGATACGGCCTGGCATCCTGAAGAAATAACTTTGAATATACTCTATGAAGATGATTATTTGCTGGTGCTTAATAAGCCTGTAGGATTAGTTGTGCACCCCGGGGCTGGTAACCAACAGGGCACTTTATTAAATGCTTTATTACATCACTGCCCTAATTTGGCCGAATTGCCTCGAGCAGGAATAGTTCATCGCTTAGATAAAGAAACTAGCGGGCTTATGGTGGTGGCTAAAAATCTAAACTCCCATCATTCTTTAGTGGAGCAATTACAGTCTCGAAGTGTATCTCGAGAATATGAAGCTATTGCGGTAGGGGTGATGACAGCGGGGTTCACCGTGGATTTGCCAATAGGCCGACATCCATCACAACGCACCAAAATGGCGGTATTAGAAGAGGGCGGGAAAGAGGCCATTACCCATGTCAGGGTGATGGAGCGCTATCGGGGGCATAGCCGTTTATGTATTAAGTTAGAAACGGGGCGCACTCATCAAATTCGAGTGCATTTATCTTATCGTAACTATCCATTATTAGGTGATAGCGTATATGGTAGGCGATTAATGATTCCAAAAGGTAGCAGCCCTGAATTTGCCGAAGCTTTGCGTAATTTCAAACATCAAGCATTGCATGCAAGGCGCTTAAGTTTAATTCATCCTAATTCAGGTGAACAAATGAGTTGGGAGGCAGAGATCCCTGAGGATATGAAGCATATAATCGAGCTATTAAAGCAAGATGCTAAGGCCAATCCTCTGTAAGTTAAGCTTGCGCTTTTCTTTGTATTGTAGCGCAGCGACTGCTATCATGAGCACAAATAATTGGCAAATGAAAATCTTATGTTCAAACCCTTAGCTCTTTATATTGGCTGGCGCTATACCCGGGCGCATAAACGTAATCATTTTATATCCTTTATTTCCCTCATCTCCGTGCTGGGCATTGCGCTTGGTGTGGCTGTGCTTATAACAGTTTTGTCGGTGATGAATGGCTTTGATGAGCAAATAAAAGACCGAATTTTAAGTATGGTCCCGCAAGTAACAGTCAGTCAGTGGGGCGGGCAATTGCAAAATTGGCAAGGTTTAGCCACTCAGCTAAAGTCACAAGCTCATGTAGTAGGAGTTGCTCCTGAAATCCAAGGTCAGGCCATGATGTCATTTAATGGATCGACCGCATTTGGAGTATTACAGGGTGTTGATCCTGCAATGGAAGGCCGAGTGTCTCCGATAGAAAGCAAAATTACTCAAGGAAGTTTACAAGATCTCGTCGCAGGCCAATATCACATAATTTTAGGTCATGATTTAGCAGAGTCTTTAGGCGTAAGTATTGGTGATAAAGTAACTGTGTATGTCCCAAAAACCACTATGTCTATTGCGGGAATATTACCTCGATTAAAACAATTTACCGTGACGGGAATTTTTGTCACAGGTTACCAATATGATAGTTCTTACGCTCTGATCAATATACAAGATGCTAGTAACTTATTATTAATGGGAAGTAATGTATCTGGACTACAATTAAAATTATCTGATTTATTTTTAGCCCCTCAAGTAGTGGCTGACCTCAATAATACTTTATCACCGTCTTATCAAACCTATAGTTGGATTGATCAAAATAGTAATTTCTTTCAGGCCTTGGCTATGGAAAAGTTGATGATGTTTCTGATATTAATTTTGATCATTGCCGTGGCGGCATTTAATATGTTGTCGTCCCTCGTCATGATGGTTACAGATAAGCAATCTGATATCGCCATTTTAAGAACCATAGGCGCGAGCTCAAAAACTATTATCAGTATATTTATGATTCAGGGAGCTATTACCGGACTATTTGGTACTATGCTTGGTATGGTCTTGGGTATCATTCTCTCGCTCAATATTACTACTTTAGTGAATCACATTCAGAATTTATTGCATGTGCAGTTTTTAAACTCCAGTGTGTATTATATCAACTTCCTGCCATCGAAGCTTGTAGTAAGCGATGTGGTGCATGTCTGTATAGTGGCATTTGGTTTAAGTTTGCTGGCAACCATTTATCCTGCTTGGCGGGCCTCAAAAATTAAACCGGCAGAGGCATTGCGTTATGAATAGTATTTTGCGATGTGAAAAATTATCCAAGACCTATGTCGAAGGCAAAATGCGCACCCCGGTTTTGCATGAGATTAATTTGACGGTCCAGCCCAAAGAAAGAGTGGCAATCGTAGGCAGCTCAGGCTCGGGAAAAAGCACTTTATTACATTTATTAGGCGGATTAGATAAGCCTACCTCTGGTGAGGTATGGGTTAATGGTCAAGCCTTATCCAGCATGAATGACAATGATTTGAGTGCTATGCGTAATCAGAATCTTGGTTTTATTTATCAATTTCATCATCTGTTGCCAGAATTTACTGCCATAGAAAATGTCATGATGCCATTAATGCTTCGTAAAATGCAGGTGGCAGAAGCCTATGATCAAGCTCGATTAGTATTGGCAGCAGTGGGGCTTGAACACCGTTTAGTGCATAGGCCAGCCGAATTGTCAGGTGGAGAGCGGCAACGGACCGCAATAGCTAGGGCCTTGGTGACCAAACCCATTTGCCTATTAGCTGATGAACCTACAGGCAACCTTGATCGTCATAATGCCAGCGAAATTTATCAGTTAATGTTGGAGTTGAATCAGAGTTTAGCCACCAGTTTACTTATCGTTACGCACGATTCTAATCTTGCAGCTAAAATGGATAGAGTTCTCACCATTGAAGATGGCGTGCTCCAAAATTAATAGAGGCATACAATATGTTTGAAGTTTTAAAGCGCTGGTTTAGCAATTATTTTTCCGACCCAGAAGCATCGATTTTATTGATTGCCTTGGCGTTAAGTTTTTTTGTCATTATGGTGTTTGGAAAAATTTTAGCACCGCTTTTAATTGGTTTGGTCATCGCTTACTTATTGGAAATTATCGTCACTAAACTTAAGCGTAAAATGAAATTTCCGCGCTGGCTAGCTGTAACTTGTGTATATGGTTTATTTGTCAGCTTGATTATTCTTGCGGTGATTGGTTTGTTTCCATTGTTATATAAGCAGTTTACTCAGCTGTTAAATGAAATGCCGCAAATCTCTTCTCAGTTGCATGACTCCTTAATTGGATTGCCACAGCGCTATCCTGAATTCATTTCCGATAAAATGATTAATGGTTTTTTAAGTAACACCCAAATGAACCCGGCATACTTCATAAATTACGGTAAAGCTTTTCTAACGGTGTCATTGGCATCGATTCCAAGCATAGTGTCTTGGACCGTATATGTATTTTTAGTGCCTTTACTGGTTTTTTTCTTCTTAAAAGATAAAAAGCAACTGGTGGCATGGAGTGAGCACTATATGCCAGCACAACGTGGTCTTATCATTGAGGTATGGCATGAAATGCGCTCGCAATTAGCGCGTTATGTTCGAGGTAAATTCATTGAATTGCTGATTGTAGGCTTTGCCTCTTATCTGGTATTTAGAGCTTTTGGTTTAAATTATGCTTCATTACTAGGGTTTCTAGTTGGGTTATCAGTGATCGTACCCTATGTAGGATTTATTGTAGTGAGTATACCTGTAGCAGTAGTGGGTATTCTGCAGTGGGGCATTAACACTGAGTTTTTGTGCATGTTTGGCGTGTATTTGTTCATTCAGTTAATGGATGCCAATGTCTTGGTGCCCTTATTATTTTCTGAGGCCGTTAATTTGCACCCAGTCGCGATTATAGTGGCCGTGTTATTTTTTGGCGGAATATGGGGTTTTTGGGGTTTATTCTTTGCTATTCCATTAGCGACTTTGGTAAAGGCGGTGGTCAATGCTTGGGTTAGGCATAGTAAACATCATAAGAAAAAATCGTAAACTTAAGCCCTGGCGTTTAATAAATGAATCAGTCGTGCATCAAGGCTATCAACTAATATTTAATTAGGCTTTGGTTTCAAATATTTAATGGCGATATAGTCTAGATTTTTAAAACTAAATAAAATAATGCTCATGACAATTAATAAGTGATTATTAAGCTGGTGTCGCATATTTTCCATAGGCTCAGAGAGCCATACCAAGCTTGCCAAAAGCAAAATACTCATAATAAAAGTGATTTCAGCCAAGATAATGAACTTGTCCTTGCAAGCATATTTAAACTCATGGGCATATGCCCTTAACCCGATGGTAAGTAGGGCCACTATACATCCCAGGCAGTTACTATTTATGCTATCGGCTAAAGCTGAGCTGTATTCTTGAATTGTAGCTTCAAGGTTAAGTATAGGTAAGGGAATATGTAAACCATATAAAGAGTACCCCCGCAGTAAAGCGGGTGCGAACAAAAGATCGTTCCAAAACTGTGGTTGGAGATATAGAGATAAAATAGTGAGGGGATGAGAAGCTAAGTAGCTTGCATATACCTGTTTGCTATGCAGTAAAAACCAAGGTTCAACTGAAGGGTTAGGGTTATGAATAATAACATTGTATCCTCCAAAAGTTCCTATAACGGCCTTTAATTGCTGGGTAATGTCTGGCATGCCATGGCTCAAAAAATATTGGGTCATGGTAGGATTATCTATAACTCTGTTGGCCATTAAATCACTCATGGGTTCAAGCCAGCGTTGGCCTTGGTTGACGGTCCAGGCGTTGAAACAGAATATTAATAAAGTGGCTATCAAAAGGATGAGTGCAGGCTTTCGTGGAAAGTTTAAGCGATTTATTAAGCTTGCTAAAATGGTGCCGGTTGCACAGGCTACTATAATATAAACATTGGCGTCGCGAACATTCACCATTAAAAACCCAGTCACGATCAGACCAATTAAATAGCGTGAAGCAAACTTTGTTTTCATGGCCTGGAGATAACAGCCAATAAATAACATTAATAAGGAAATGGACAGGGACTCGCTGAGCAATTTAGTGTCCCATAAAACGAGATAAGCCGAAGCGCTATAAATTAAAATAAAACTAAAGCAGATAATTTTAATTAATTTGCTCTGCATCACATTAGCAGTGCTATATGCCACAAATCCCCAAGCCAGAATTGAAATCAAACATTGCATAAAAGCTATAGTGAGATAGTGATAGTGCCAAGCTTTAATAAATAATGGAAAGAAAAAGGGCCGATTAAAATATAGACAAGCACTAAATAAAGAGCAATGAGCATACAGCATATACTGCGCGGCATCATGGGCAAGTATATAGCTTTCATGGGGGAGCTGATTAAAAATCTCTAGACGAAGCAATGCATAGAGCAAGAAAATACTGCTGAGTAAGGCCTTGTTCTTTTTAGAGGCTGAAGGGTGCATTTTGAATTATTTTACATCTTCTAGAGTGAGCATCCCAGTATTATAGTCATAGGCAAAAATTTCTGCGTAACGTGCCCAGTTAATTAAGGTTTTTAATACTCTTTGGGCTTCGTCTTCGGTAAAGTAATCCCCTAGCTCATTTTCAAAATAGGTTTCAGAGACCCGATGATGCGGTCTGCTTTGTAACACTTCTAATACGTGCTGGGCTAGCGGAATATGTTGAAGTAATAATTTAGCGAAAATAATTTTCTTATCGATAATATCTGCTGCCAACAGTTCTTTGCCTTTGCTGGTCATGGCAATGTCGCCCTCAGAAACTTTGGCTAGATTCAGTACTGATAGGGCCTCAAGTACCGGGAATAAGGTATCAATATCTAAGCGCACAACATCTGCTAAATCAGGCAAGTCCACTGGGCCTTTTTGTTGTAACTCATCCACTTCTTCTAATAAGCCAATTAATTCAGCCACCCCCACTTCAGGCAGGCGATAATCAAGACCAACGAGTTTGCGTTTAGTGGTGAGGGCTTTAATATTTTCATGCTCTGCACTAGTCATAACGGTATAGATGTCATCAATTAAATTAAGCACCGCTGGATCTTGGCTGTTGCGTGGATAGGGCAAGTCAATTTTTAGCTCACCTCGAATAAAGCCCGGGTTGCTTCCAAATACAATAATTCTATCTGCCACTAGTACGGCTTCTTCAATATTATGGGTAACGAACAATATGCCTTTTAGCTGAGTTTCAGGATCGTGCCAGAGTTCCATTAAATCATTACGTAAGTTTTCTGCAGTCAATACATCTAAAGCTGAAAAGGGCTCGTCCATTAATAATAGGTCTGGTCTTACCACCAGTGCTCTTGCAAATCCTACCCTTTGACGCATGCCCCCAGAAAGTTCTTTTGGATAAGCGCTTTCAAAGCCGTCCATACCAATCATATCAATGGCCTGTAGAGCGCGTTCACGTCTTTCTTTATGAGAAATTCCTTGAGCCTCAAGGCCAAGTTCCACATTTTGTAATACAGTAAGCCATGGCATTAAGGCAAAGTTTTGAAACACCATGGAAATGCCTGGAATAGGTGAGTTCACGGGCTGGCCTTGGTATAATACTTCGCCTGCGCTTGGTGGGGTGAGACCGGCAATAATTCGTAATAGCGTTGATTTACCTGAGCCTGATTTTCCTAGTAAAGCGACCACATCACCTTCTTGCATGGCAAGGCTTACATTATCAATGACAAGTAATTCCTGCTTATCAGGTTTCTTAAATGATTTGCGAATATTTTTGATATCAATTAAGGCTGGGCTAGTTTGAGTCATGGTGCCGTCCTAGTTTAAGTTATAGCGTTGCTCGGCAAAGTTATACAAGCGACGCCAGAATAATAAGTTAATTAAGGTTACCCAAATACACATGATGACTACTCCAAGTGCGATATGAGTAAAGTTTCCTGAAGCTGTATTATCTTGGATATAGGCTCCAAGGCCTTGGGCATGTAAAGTAATGTTGCCCCAGTGGATTACTTCAGCCACGACGCTTGCATTCCAAGAGCCGCCAGCTGCTGTGATAGCACCTGTGATGTAATAAGGGAATATGGCGGGCAATAAAAAGCGTTTCCATTTAATCCAGCCTTTAAGTTGCATATTTTCAGCAGCCAGTTTGAGTTCGCGTGGAATGGAAGAAGCCCCTGCAATGACGTTGAAAAGAATATACCATTGGGTCCCGAGCACCATTAAGGGTGCAGTCCAAATTTCCACATTCAAATTAAATTTAACGATGGCAACCACAAAGATAGGAAATAATAAATTAGCTGGGAAGGCAGCCAAAAATTGAGCAACTGGCTGTACTATTTGAGTTACATTGGGGCGCATTCCGACCCACAAGCCTATTGGTACCCAAATACATGAGCAGACGATAATCAACACAAAGACTCGAAGCGCAGTAAAGCCACCTAATTCAAACACATGCAAAGTCTCACTAAATGGAATGTGTTGAAAAATAAAGTGCCAGCTGAACATAGCTAAACCTAAAAGCAAAACCAATACCAGGCAATACCAAAGCAGGTTTTCAAGTTTACTAGGAGGCTTATCCTCCATGATATGCTTGTTTCGATTTGCTTTACGCTTGCTAAATAAAGAAAAGTTAACGAAGTATTCAAAGTAGCGTTGTAATTTTTTGCCAACAAATTGCAGAAAACGGGTGCGCTGTAAGATATCTAGCACCCATGAATGTGCTGTTTCTTCTGACATTTCACTCATTTTAAATTTTTCTGACCAGCTTACTAAAGGGCGAAACAATAATTGATCATAGAGCGCTATAACAATCAGCATAGTAACAATGGAATAAAAAATGGCATTGATATTGCGCTGATCTATAGCCAAGGCGATATAAGAGCCAATCCCAGGTAGGGTGATATTTTGATTAGCCACAGAAATGGCTTCTGAGGCCACAATAAAAAACCAGCCGCCTGACATGGACATCATGGCGTTCCAAAGTAAACCTGGAAGCCCAAAAGGCGCCTCAATCCGCCAGAACCGTTGCCAACTGGAAAGTTGGTACATGTGTCCGGCTTCAATCAGTTCTTTTGGAACAGTTCGTAGAGATTGGTAAAAACTTAATGTCATATTCCAAACTTGAGAAGTAAATACTACAAAGATGGCGGCACACTCAGGCCCAAGCATGGAATTAGGAAAGAGGGCGATAAACCCAGCTAGAGCAATGGATAGGTAACCTAATATTGGAACTGACTGCAAGATATCGATAATAGGAATAATCAATTTGCCTGCTCGTTCACTTTTTGCCGCTATGGTCGCCACCACTAAACTAAAAATTAAGGAAATAAACAGTGCGATAAACATCCTTAATGTGGTTTGCAGCGCATAATTGGGTAGGGCTGATATACTAAGTGAAATGGGAATTTGTTGACCGAGTTTAAATGGCAGCGCCATATGGGCGGCAGTCCAGCCCAAGGCAAATAACAGGCTGGTGACAATAATTAATGCCAAAATGTCCCAAATATTAGGAATCAATGTGACATTAAGTTGTGAGAAAATTGATATATATCGCCGCATTTTCTACTCGGTTGCCTAAATTTAATTCCAGTGTAGTATAAAGGGCAAATAGTGCATGTTCCAGCTTTAATCAACTCTATGGCATTATTTGTGGAATTTTGGTATGATGTGGCTAGTTCAGTTCTGTATAAGGGAGAAAATGATGAAAAAGCTAATATTAGGGGCAGCCGTAACGGCTATGGTGTCTGTAGCTGGGGCCGCATTAGCTCTAAGCAATGTAGCAGGTACTTACTATATGCCATTAGAGTTTGGCGCATATAAGCCTGATGTTACTCGTACTAACGTCGATAGCGCCGCATTTGGTAGCATTGGTTTAGGCTATAATGTAAGCCCATATTTTGCGGTACAGGCCAATGCTGGTGGAGCGTCAACTACAAGTGATGCTACCCAAAACCGGAATTTATTTATTCTAGACGTGGAAGGTAAATTCAGCTTGCCAACCCAAACCAATATTATGCCATTCGCTTTAGTAGGCGCGGGTTACGAGCAAATGATCAGCAAAAATGGTATGGCTGATGGCGGACTTGGTTTAAGCTATGCTTTAGGTCCAAATGTAAATGCTAATGCAACCTATCGCTTAGCCTATCAATTTGGTCAAGGCCAAGCTGATTCCTTGGTGACCTTAGGTCTTGCTTGGAATTTTGGTCAAGTTAATCAATTGACTTCTTCTTCAGTAGTCAAGGGTTCCTAATTTAATTTTGGCCCATAAAATAAGCCTGGCAAATTATTTTGCTGGGCTTTTTATTTATTGGCAGTAAAGAAATTTAATGTTAGTTGTTGGCACTTATGAAGCTCTTGGTTATACTAAAGCAGTAAAAAAATTCAGTTAAATCCTCACTTAAGGAGTCTTGGACTATGAAAAAAACCCTATTATGCCTAGCAGTTGCTGGAACATTGTTAGGTGGTGCACAAGCCGTTAATGCCCTAAGCAATGTGGCAGGTACTTACTATATGCCATTAGAGTTTGGCGCATATAAGCCTGATGTTACTCGTACTAACGTCGATAGCGCCGCATTTGGTAGCATTGGTTTAGGCTATAATGTAAGCCCATATTTTGCGGTACAGGCCAATGCTGGTGGAGCGTCAACTACAAGTGATGCTACCCAAAACCGGAATTTATTTATTCTAGACGTGGAAGGTAAATTCAGCTTGCCAACCCAAACCAATATTATGCCATTCGCTTTAGTAGGCGCGGGTTACGAGCAAATGATCAGCAAAAATGGTATGGCTGATGGCGGACTTGGTTTAAGCTATGCTTTAGGTCCAAATGTAAATGCTAATGCAACCTATCGCTTAGCCTATCAATTTGGTCAAGGCCAAGCTGATTCCTTGGTGACCTTAGGTCTTGCTTGGAATTTTGGTGCCGTTAATACAGTTAGAAACGTGAATACCACTGGTTTAACCAGCAGACAACAAGCTATGCTTGATAATTCCCAGTTAGCGTTAAAAGGTTTGGTTCCAGGCGGGGTTCAAGTTTGCAAAGACGGAAAAATGTCAGCAAACCAAGCCGGTTGCGTTACATTTAATGGCAATATTATGACTATGCATTTAAATGTGAAATTTGAGCAAAATAAAGCTCAAATTAGACCAGAGTTTTATGGTCCAATCTCTCGCTTAGGGGATTTCATGAAGGCTTATCCAAATACCGACACCATATTGTATGGTTTTGCTAGCAGCGAAGGCCCATTAGCCTTTAACCAAGCATTGTCAACCAAACGTGCTGTAATGGTTAAAAACTACTTGGTTAATGTTAAGCATATCGATGCTTCTCGTTTAAGCGCTAAGGGTATGGGTATCAGCGATCCTATCGCTAGCAATGATGATGAAACTGGTCGTATGTTGAATAGACGAGTTGAAGCCGATGTTCCAGTGCCAGTTCAAATTACCCATTAATTGAAAACTGTAGTACTATAAAGCCGCATTAATGCGGCTTTTTTATTTCTACAGGGTAGCAAGTGACTTATTATTAACTAGGAGATAGCATGTTGGAATATGAAATTCACGGACATGATTTGCAATTAGTTGAGATTAAACTTAAGCCACAGGCAGGAGTTCGGGCAGAAACAGGTGCCATGGTATACATGCAATCTAGCGTAGCCATGGATACTACAAGTCCAGGAGGTTTACTGGGTGGATTTAAGCGCATGTTATCTGGCGCAGGATTTTTCTTAAATACCTTTCGTAATACCAGTAATGACCAATCGGCTAGGATCGCCTTTGCAGGCCCTTATCCTGGAAAAGTATTGGCCATAAATTTGTCAGAACATGGTGGGCAAATCCTTTGTCATAAAGAATCTTTTTTATGTGCAGGGGATGATGTGCAAGTGGAAATAGCCTTTACCCAACGCTTAGGTGCAGGCTTCTTTGGCGGCAACGGTTTTATCTTACAAAAAATCAGTGGTAACGGTTTGGTATTTGTCCACGGTGGCGGCATGATTATTCAGCACGATTTGGCTGCAGGTGAAGAGCTTCGAGTCGATGTGGGTTGCTTATTGGGGTTTGAGTCAAGCGTGAACTATGATATCCAATTTGTGGGAGGTATTAAAAATACCTTATTTGGTGGAGAAGGTGTATTTTTTGTTAAATTAACCGGCCCTGGAAAAATCTATTTGCAAAGCTTGCCGTTTTCGCGATTAGCAGATAGGATTATTTCCCTTAATTCCCAATCTAATAATCGATAAGGAGCTTTATTATGGCGATGCGAAGCTTAATTAAGCCAATAGCATTTTTAGTTATTTCATTAGCAGGTACGGTTTCAGTCCAGGCTTTAAATAAGACCAATAATATGGTGCCTACAAGCAGTATCCATGGCTTGAGTAGTACTTTAAGTTACTTGCAAAAACATAGTGATTTGCCGGTAGTATTTCCCCAGGTTATGCCAAAACCCGTGAATGATACGGAATATTATGCCTATCTTGAGCCTGCACAAATTAACTATAACCATGGCTACCAAATTGACATTGATACCACGGCAGATTGCCATGGCGTGAAAGTGTGTAATGTAGGAAGTTTTTCCTTACAACAAGGGGCAAAAATTAGCCTGCAGCAAGATATGAATAATAAGAACATTACCGTTCAGATAAAAACACCTATGCATGCTATGCTGTATTTTACGCCAAGCCATGCCATGGGAGATTATTGGCCAGCCATGATCCAATGGGTAGATAATGGGGTGTTATTCAATATTGCTTGGAAGGCTCCTAAGGTTAAAACTGAGCAAAATCAATTAATGCAGATGGCCAATACCATTATTGTGCCTGAGATTCACTGATATAATAACGAATTATTATTTAGGAGCTTACATGAGCGAAAATTTTAAAGCGAAAACCCAGACTCAGCTTAAGACAGCATCTGGCCAAGATGTAGTGATTTACAGTCTAGAAAAGCTTGAGCAACTCACCGGCAAAAAAATGTCGCGTTTGCCCTATTCTATAAGGGTTTTGGTAGAAAACTTGTTACGCAATATCGATGGTAAAAAAGTAAAAGAAACCGATGTGCTAAAAGCCTTAAATTGGAAAGCTCAAGACAAAAATCGTGATGAAATTCCCTTTATGCCAGCTCGAGTAGTGATGCAAGATTTCACTGGAGTACCTGCAGTGGTGGATTTAGCTGCTATGCGCGATGCGGTTAAAAAAGTAGGCGGCAACCCAGATAAGATTAATCCATTGGTTGAGACAGCATTAGTCATTGACCACTCAGTTCAAGTCGATTTCTTTGGTACCAATAAGTCCTTAACTGAAAATGTGGATTTAGAATTCCAGCGCAATAAAGAGCGTTATATTCTATTGAAATGGGCGCAAAAAGCCTTCAATAATTTTAAAGTAGTTCCGCCAGGCATGGGGATTATTCATCAAGTTAACTTAGAGTATTTGGCGCCTGTAACCTTAACCAAGCAAGTAGAAGGTGTTGGCCTAGTCGCTTATCCTGATACTTTGGTTGGAACTGATTCTCATACCACTATGATCAATGGCTTGGGTGTATTAGGCTGGGGAGTGGGCGGAATTGAAGCCGAAGCGGTTATGCTTGGCCAGCCATACTATATGGAATTACCTGATGTAGTAGGAGTGAAATTAACCGGTAAATTGCGTGAGGGTGTCACTGCAACTGATCTCGTATTGTACGTTACTGAAATGCTACGCAAACAAGGCGTGGTGGGTAAGTTTGTCGAGTACTTTGGTGAAGGGCTAAATTCATTAACTCTCCCTGATCGAGCCACTATTGCTAATATGGCCCCAGAATATGGTGCCACCATGGGTTACTTCCCCGTTGATCAAGAAACTATGCGTTACATGGAGCAATCTAACCGTGCGCATTTTGTGGATTTGGTCGAAACTAGTATGAAAGCACAAAAACTGTTCCGTGAAGAGGCGGCAGAAGAGCCTGAATATAGCACGGTTTTAACCTTGGATTTGGCTACAGTAGATTCTACCTTAGCAGGGCCAAAACGCCCACAAGACAGAGTTAGCTTGCGTTCATTAAAATCAGGCTTCCATCAATCTTTAACTCAGCCTATTGATAAACGTGGATTTAATGTGGCTGAAGCTGACCTAGCTAATCGGGCTAAAATAGAAGGCATGGGCAGCGAAATTGGCCATGGTACTGTAGCTTTAGCGGCCATTACCTCTTGTACTAATACCTCTAACCCCTATGTTATGATTGGAGCTGGCTTATTGGCTCGTAACGCCGTTAAAAAAGGTCTCACAGTCAAACCATTTGTAAAAACTAGCTTAGCTCCAGGGTCTCAAGTGGTAACTGAATACTTGCAAAAATCTGATTTATTGCAATATTTAGAAGCTTTGCATTTCAACGTGGTCGGCTATGGTTGTACTACCTGCATTGGTAACAGTGGGCCCTTAGCGGATCCAGTGATTGAGGCTATTAAAGAAGGGGACTTAGTGGTTGCTGCGGTATTGAGTGGGAACCGTAACTTTGAAGGCCGAATTAACCCCCATATCAAAGCGAACTATTTGGCTTCACCTATTCACGTGGTGGCTTTTGCTTTAGCTGGAACTGTCGATTTCGATGCAGATAGTGATCCGGTCGGTAATGACTCTAAGGGCAATCCTGTGTTCTTAAAAGATATTTGGCCCTCGACCAAAGAGATCCAAGATATCGTTGAAACCTTGGTTACTCCTGAAATGTATAAAGAAAAATATGCGACTGTATTCGAAGGCACTGAGTTTTGGAAAGCATTACAGGCTCCTACCGGTAATCTATATAATTGGGATAAGGACTCTACTTATATTCAGTGTCCGCCATTTTTTGATGACATTGAAACCACAAAAGGCCCATCAGATTTAGTCGATGCCAGAATTCTTGGAATGTTTGGGGACAGTATTACCACTGACCATATCTCACCTGCTGGTAGCATTAAAGCTGATTACCCTGCAGGCCAATATTTATTGGCCCATGGAGTCAATAAAGATGATTTTAACTCTTATGGGGCACGTCGTGGTAATCATGAAGTTATGATGCGAGGCACCTTTGGAAATGTACGTTTGCATAACTTATTAGTGTCTGACAAAGAAGGAAGCTATACGCTTTATCAGCCTAGCAAAGACGTCATGTACATCTATGATGCAGCAATGAAATATAAGGAAAGTAATACCCCACTCGTTATTATCGCTGGTAAAGAATACGGTACAGGTAGCTCACGAGACTGGGCAGCTAAAGGGACATTACTGTTAGGAGTTAAAGTGGTGATTGCAGAAAGTTATGAGCGTATTCACCGCAGTAACTTAGTGGGAATGGGGGTTCTGCCGCTTCAATTCTTGGAAGGGCAAAATCGAGAAACCTTGGGTCTTGATGGATCTGAAGTTTTCACCATTAGAGGCTTAAATAAACTCAGTCCACGCCAAGAAATTGAAGTGACAGCTCGATCTGATTCCGGCGAACTTAAGCAATTTAAGGCCTTAGTGCGTTTGGATAACGAGATTGAAGTGGATTACTATAATAATGGCGGTATTTTGCAAACTGTATTAAAAAATCTAGCCTAATTGTTATCCTGATAAAGCTTAGGCGTCTATTAGGATCCAGTTAGTATCTTTTCAGCCCTTGTTATTGGCTAGTTTCAGTAACAGGGGCTTTTCTTTTGCGTATACTACAAGTCATCATAAAGCCAAGCAAAACTAGCAATGGCCACATTCCATAGCGCAGCCAAGGAGTAGATCCAGTCATAGGGCTAAATTCACTACTAAGCACGCTAGCCGAGAAAGCGGGCAGGCTGGCTATAATTTTTCCTTGTGGATTTATGACCGAAGTCCCGCCATTATTTGTGGCACGAACTAGGTAGCGTCCCGTTTCTATGGCACGCATTTGGTCCATTTCTTGGTGCTGATATAAACCTAGGGAGTGACCAAACCAGCTGTCATCACTCAAAGTGGCAATGAGCTCTGCATTGTGGAGTGTATCTCTAAATTCTTCAGGAAAAGCCGATTCATAACAAATAAATACGGCGACAGGAATACCATTCATGACGGGCAAAGCTTGGTCCTCTGGGCCTGGGTTAAAACTGGACATCGGGATAGTTAATGAGTTCAAAATAGGCCCAAGAATATTAAGTAGTGGTACATACTCTCCAAATGGCACAAGATGCCTTTTTAAATACATGCCTTTGCCATCACCCACTACTAATGCCCCGTTAAAATATTGTTGAGTTATGGGATTGTCTAGCGGGATGCCAAGTAAAATACTTGCACGATGTTGTTTTGCCAATAAGCTCAGTGCATTAAGATACCCGGGAATTTGCTCAGGAAAGATAGGAAGTGCTGCCTCGGGCCAGAAAATGAGGGAGCTACCTAAGGCTTGCTTATTAAGTGCAAGATAGCTCTGTAAGATTTGGTTTTGGTAGGCTTGTGACCATTTTATAGATTGAGAAATATTACCTTGCACCATGCTAACTTTAACTTTAGTGCCGCTGGCTTGGGTCCACGGAAAATAACGCATGCCTTGGCCTATTCCCCAGAGTAAAAATAGGCCTAGGATCAAATAATAAAAGCGAGCGGATCGAGGTTTTTGCCATAAAGCTAATAAGACAGCAGAGCTTAGGGCGGTGGCTAAGCTTACGCCAAATACACTAAAAAGAGGGGCATATCCAGCCAGGGGTGTAGAAGTTTGACTATAGCCAAGTAAGAGCCAAGGAAAGCCACTAAAAATCCAAGACCGGATCCATTCAACTACTACCCAGCCTGCTGGAAAAGCCAATAGCATACCTTTTAGACCAGATAGCCTGAAATATTTAACTAATACCATACCGAGTAGTGCTGGAAATAAGGCTAATATACTGATCAATAGCGTGGTAATAAACAGTGAAAGTATAATGCCTGCGTTCCCGTAGGTATGGATGCTAACAAAAACCCAAGAAACTCCGGTGGCAAATAGCCCTAGGCCAAATAAAAATCCGCGCCAAAAGGCCTGGTTTGGAGAAGCCTGTTGCCAGCTTAGTAATAATGCCATGGGGCAAAGCAGGGCAAAATAGAACTGATTAAAGGGTGCAAAACTTAAAGTGAGTAAACTCCCACTGACTAGGCATAAATAGAGGTATTTATTCAGGATTTGCATTTTCGGATTTAATCCTGATTACATCAAGCATAAGGATGCGACGGCCGTCAGATTTGTTTACCTTAAATTCAAAGCCATTTACCGTAACACATTCACCCGGTTTAGGAACATGTCCCATGGCTTGCACTACTATGCCGCCCATGGTATCGACTTCTTCATCTGAAAAATCGGTTTGAAAATACTCGTTAAATTCCTCGATTGAGAGAATGGCATTAACTTGAAAACTATCATCATTGAGCTTTTGAATGAGGACTTCATGCTCATCAAATTCATCTTCAATGTCACCCACAATTTCTTCTAATACGTCTTCAATGGTTACGAGGCCTGCCACTCCTCCATACTCATCCACTACAATAGCCAAATGGCTATGACTACTTTTAAATTCATTTAACAGCGCATCAAGTCTTTTACTTTCTGGCACAAAAAAAGCCGGACGTAAAACATTATTCCAATCAAATGCTTGGTCAGGAGTGAGGCTACAGTAGCGCAGTAGATCTTTAGCCAACAATATGCCAATCACATCATCTTTGTTTTCATCAATGACCGGAAAGCGAGAATGCGAGGCATTAACCACTTTAGGAAGAAACTCTGATAAGGGCTGGTTTTTTTCAATTACAGCCATTTGACTGCGAGGGATCATAATGTCACGAACTTGCATGCTGGCAACGTCCATCACTCCTTCAATCATTTTCAGGGCTTCGTTATTAAGTAAATGATTTTTAGCAGCACAACGTAATACCGTTAATAATTCTTCTTTGCTCTGAGGCTTATGATGAAAGTAAGCCCCAAGCTTTTGTAGCCAGGTTTTTTTTGATAGAGCTTGGTTTTCTAACTCATCTTTCATATAGTCTTACTGTCTCCGTAGGGGTCCGCGAATCCGAGTTGATTTAATAAAAATATTTCTCGAGATTCCATAAGGTTAGCCTCTTCATCTTCAATATGATCATAGCCCAATAGATGTAGAATCCCATGAACAACCATGTGGGCCCAATGGGCTTGATTAGGTTTAGCTTGTGCTAAAGCTTCTTGGTTGATAATTTCACTGCATAAAATAATATCACCTAAGAGCGGAAAATTCACGCCTGGTGGTGCATCCATAGGAAACGAGAGGACATTGGTGGGTTTATCTTTTGAGCGATATGTAGCGTTAAGGTGTTGGACCTCTAGGGCGTCCGCGATACGTAAGGTAACATGCTTATCAAGAGCTTGTTCTGATCGCAACACGTGCCTGGCCCAGGCCCTTAATTGAGGAGCTGAGGGATGAGGCTCGGTATTACAAGCAATTTGGACGGTTATTTTACTCATAAGGTCTTAATTGCCATGCAATGCTTCATATTTTTGATATGCCTCGACGACTGTTTGAACTAAGGGGTGACGCACTACGTCATAAGTATCAAAGAAGGTAAAGCTTATGCCAGCAGTCTCAGACAGAATATCAATAACATGACGAAGACCAGAGAGCTTTCCTTTTGGCAAATCCACTTGAGTGATATCACCTGTGATAACCGCAGTGGAATTAAAACCAATACGAGTTAAAAACATCTTCATTTGCTCTTTGGTGGTATTTTGGCTTTCATCCAAAATAATAAAAGCATCATTTAAGGTGCGGCCTCGCATAAAAGCTAAAGGTGCAATTTCAATCACATTCTTTTCTATTAATTTCACCACTTTGTCGGGGCCCATTAACTCATATAAGGCGTCATACATTGGGCGCAGATATGGGTCTACTTTTTGCGATAAATCTCCTGGTAAGAAACCCAGGTTCTCACCGGCTTCAACCGCGGGGCGCACCAATACAATTCGGCTGACTTTTTCAGCCTCTAAAGCCGCTACAGCACATGCTACTGCGATAAAGGTTTTCCCTGTGCCCGCCGGGCCTATGCCAAAATTGATATCATGCTGATCAATTCTTTTAATGTAGCGCTGTTGATTGGCGCCGCGTGGCTTTAATACCGCTTTTGAAGTCTTAATTACCAGGCTTTCATCAATTGTTTCACCAGACTCACTGCGTTTTGATTCATTAACTAATGATTGCAGCATTACATCGAGCTCCTGTTGGGAAGGCGCAACATGGTTGGCGTAAAGGTCTTTGATAAATTTACGAGCCATCATAACGGATTCATCGGGGCCAAAAATTTTAAAGGTATGGCCACGATGGCTAATTTCCACAGCAAGATGGCGCTCAATTTGATGAAGGTGCTCATCTAAATTGCCGCAAAGATCATTCAAGCGGTGATTGTCTTCAGGTTGGAGCTGAAAGGTAAGAGTTTTCAAATAAGTTACCTCAATAAGTAATCCTAACCCCTCTATTGTGGCAGAAATTTAAGAAATTACACTACTGCAATAAACAGAAAATTTGTATTATTTAACAGGTGATTTAGAGAGTTTTGCTTCATAAGCTAACTTTTTACTAAAAATAAGCCGCATTAAACGGTCAGTGCTCATAAACTCTTCATTCTGTACCAAAGTGGCAATAAGCCTGACAATGATCTCTTCTTTTATCTTGCGGGCATTGCTGTCTGCGTAAGAGCTTATGTCATTATAAAGTTCAAGAGGAAGACTGATAGTGATCCTTGAACTGTTTTTGTTGGGAAGTTGGTGATAATTTTTCATAGTTGGCCTTAATTTTTTTACCATATGCGTATTTTATAAAGAAATGACTATTTTGAGCATCCGTAAAAATTACGGAATTTTAGTGATTTTGAAAATTTGTTCTGTTTTGATAAGATGAGGCTACATTAATTCTAAGCAGAATTATTATGGCAACATCGATCCAAAACCTTAATCCTAGACACCCAGCCTTAATGGCGACTGCTGATATTATAGACATTTGCAAGCCATTAACTCAAAGCTTAGGGATAGATTTCTTTTGCTTTCATCGAGTGTTTGAAGATGGTTCAGAGATTATGCTTAGTAATAGTATCGACTGGGTTAAGCATTATTATGTTAAAAATTATAATTGTCATATTCATTTTAGCCGAATAGAATTACATGAGTTCAAACATATTATTTGGCCAGAGGAAAATGTTACCCCAATGCTGGGCGAATGTAGAGGCATCAACAAGCTTAGCAATGGTATCAGTGTAACTTTACCCAAATTAGTAGGCGTTGAATATTTAGATTTTATTGGCTATGGGCTAAGGCGAGATCGTAAGAAGTCATCAAATTATTTAATCAGTAATATTTTATTATTGGAACGATTTGCTTTGTATTTTCGAAATAAGGCAGCGCTAATTATTGATGGGTGTAAAAAAAATAAAATTCAGGCATTTGATAAAGACAGCAATAATGTAATAAAGCAAAATATAGAATTAAATAACTTTCAAAATTTTATAATCGATACTTCTTTTGCTGAGAGCATATCTGATCTGGCAAATGGCAAAATAACGGCTCGAGAATATCAATGCATAAAATATTTACTCCAAGGAAAGACCATGGCAGAAATTGGCCTGGAATTAAATCTCTCTCCTCGTACCGTTGAGACTTACTTCGAGCATCTTAAGAATAAGTTTTTATGTCAGAAAAAGTCTGAACTTGTAGCCAAACTCCTAAAAACAGATGCAGCTAAGTTTATATTCAATGAAATAGAAATAGAAAATTTAGCGCATAAAAATGTCTGAAACTTTATAATTGATAAAATTGGAATTTGCTCAAATCTTGTTAGGCTGTTCACTTGTTGATAATATGAAATCAAATTAGTTCTAGCCTGGATTATTATGGCAACATCAATCCAAAACCTTAATCCTAGACACCCAGCCTTAATGGCGACTGCTGATGTTATAGACATTTGTAAGCCATTAACCGAAAGCTTAGAGATAGACTTCTTTTGCTTCCATCGAGTGTTTAAGGATGGCTCAGAAATTATGTTGTCTAATAATCCTATATGGGTAAATTATTATTATGCTAGCGATCATGCGGTTGCTAGGGTCTTAAGAGAGCTTGGCGTAAAAAGTTATAACCATTTAATCTGGCCAGCAGATGACTTATCTTCGCTACATATTGAACTTGCAAAAATTTATGGGCTAAAGCATGGAATTAGCCTAGAACTTCCGATTAAGAATAATAATCAGTATTGTGATCATGTGGGATTTGCTCTTAATAGGAGCTCTCCTAAAACTTTGATGCACTTGGTTAATTGTCTGTCATTATTACAACGGTTTGCATTATATTTTAGAAATAAGGCGGAACGAATCATTCAGGACTGTAGTGGTCAAAAATACTTGCATATTATTGGTAGAGAAATAGAAGGCTCAGAAAATAATGAAATAACTAAAGTAAATCAGTTTATTAACGAGACATTTGTAAATACAGTAAATGGGGTGCGAATTTCTTATCGAGAATATGAATGTATTCGTTATTTACTATTGGGCTGTACTATGATGGAGATTGCTTTACAATTATCTATTTCGCCGCGCACAGTAGAAACTCATTTTGATAATATAAAAATTAAGTTAGGCTGTCGTAAAAAATCAGATTTGATTGCGAAAATTTTACAATCTGATATTGCCGAAATTATTATAAATGAAATGGGGTCTTAATCTGATAAACTCCGTAAGAGGTCAATTTCATCTTTGCTTATAATCGTTGTGGAAATTGTGCTATAGGAAAAACATACAGGCTTAAATATAAACTTATTACCCCTGTACTTGTTGACTAAGAAATATAAACAATTATCATTTCTGTAAAATATTAGCAAAAGATAACTATGTTAAAGGGAAGCTCAATTAACCTAACCAATGGTCTTCAATCAGTGCCATTGAAATCACTTATAGGCTCTGTAACTCATCAAATACGAACTCCGTTATCTTCTATAATGATGAGTGCTGGTTCTTTAGAGCAAATTTTACCAGAATTATTTCAAGCCCATAAATTGGCCATTGAGCATAATCTTCTTGAATCTGATTTGAACTACAGTCAGTTAGAGCTTCTAGGTTCAGCCTTGCCCATTATGCAGCAAGAGATTCATCGGGCCTTTTCATTTTTTACTACGCTGATGCAATTTATTGAGAAAATTTGCATGCCAGTGGAAGCCCTGCCTACACTAAATGTACAAGATAGTCTGGATAAGGTATTAAAACATCATGCCTGTGCTCATGAATTGCAACTAAATTCTTTACATGTCGATATAAAGCATGACTTTTTATTCAAATTGGCCCCTATCTTTATCGAAGAATTTCTAGCTAATTGCATAGATAATTCTTTGCGAGCAATCAAACATTTAGGGATGGGCGAAATTTATATCCATACCGCACAGGAAGACGGGCATAATTGCCTGTATTTTAAAGATACTAGCAAGGGTATGACCACTGAACAATTAGAGAAAATATTTTCACGCTATTTTAGGTATAAAGAACAGTCAATCAATCCAGGCCATGGTTTATGCCGATTGGCATTTATTAATGCGGGGATTGATGTAAGCTGTAACTCAAAAGAGGGCGAGTATACCGAATTTAAGCTGCGTTTCCCTTCGGTTTAAATAATTTCCCCGCGTAAAGTGTTGGTCCATACATCGGTAATTTTACAGTCGACAAATTGGCCTATTAAGCTTTTATCTCCTTTAAAGTTTACCACGCGGTTATTTTCAGTTCGGCCTGCGAGTTCATTTGGATCGCGAGATGAAGGCCCATCGACTAGAATTTTTTGGGAAGTTCCAATCATGGCTTGGCTCACTCGTAATCCTTGTAAGCTTAATCGGTCTTGTAAAATTTTTAACCGACGTTTTTGTTCTTCTAGTGGAACTTCATCTGCCAAATCAGCGGCGGGAGTCCCTGGGCGTTTGCTATAAATATAACTAAAGGATTGATCAAAGCCGATATCTTGGACTAGGTTCATAGTCGCTTCAAAATCTTTTTCAGTTTCACCGGGAAAGCCAACAATGATATCGGTAGTGATGGTAATATCAGGACGAACTTTACGCAGCTTTCTGATTTTACTTTTGAATTCCAAAGCGGTATGACCTCGTTTCATGGCAGCTAAAATTCGGTCGGAGCCATGTTGAACAGGAAGATGTAAATGATTAGCAAGCTTAGGCACTTCTGCATAAGCCTCAATTAAACTGTCTGAGAACTCAACTGGATGTGAGGTAGTAAAACGTATTCGACCAATTTCATCCATGGCAGCAATATAGTGAATCAAAAGTGCTAAGTCTGCGATTTCACCATTATGCATTTTCCCAAGATAGTGGTTAACATTTTGGCCTAATAGGGTGACTTCTTTAACACCTTGTGCAGCGAGCATGGCTACTTCCGCTAACACATCATCAAATGGCCGGCTTACCTCTTCACCGCGAGTATAGGGCACCACACAATAAGAGCAATATTTGCTGCAGCCTTCCATAATGGAGACATAGGCTTTCACGCCTTCGGCTTTGGGCTCGGGTAAATGATCAAATTTTTCAATTTCAGGGAAAGAGATATCAACAATGGGTTTGCGTGAGTTTTTACGCTGTACTAGCATTGCAGGTAGCCGGTGAATGGTTTGGGGGCCAAGGACCATATCGACAAAGGGTGCGCGTTTTATAATATTGGCGCCTTCTTGGCTGGCCACGCAGCCGGTTACGCCGATAATAAGGCTTGGATTTTTTTCTTTAATTTTGCGCCAACGGCCTAATTGATCAAAAACTTTTTCCTGGGCTTTTTCTCGAATTGAGCAAGTATTTAACAAGACAATATCGGCAGATTCAGGATTATCTGCTTTGGTCATATTGCAGGTCGCTTCCAAAAGATCAGCCATTTTCTGAGAATCATACTCATTCATTTGGCAGCCTTGGGTTTGTACGAAATACTTGCCTGACATAGTCTGGCTCCCTTAGTGAAAGTGGCCAGATTATATAGATTTATTAGGCTCGACTCAAGTTGGAAAACAGGCTATTGGCTAAATCATTAGGGGCTAGGTGTAATAGCTATATAACATTATAAATCTATGATTTTTCGATCGCACTTGGGTCCACGCCATTTGGCAGTAATAACCAATATTTGCCAGTGGACTGCATGTGGCCAGCATACCATTCAGCTTCTTTACCGCTGCCAAAGAAAATGTCGGCACGAACTGGGCCTTTAATAGCGCCTCCAGTATCTTGAGCTACCATCAAACGCTGTAAGGGTTTGCCTGGAATAATACCTTGTTCGGTTTGTTCAGGGTAAAAAGTGCTTAACCAAATTGGCGTACCAAGTGGGATAAAGCTTAAATCGATCGCCATCGATCGACGTGGAGTCAGTTCAACACCTTGCGCGCCTATTGGTTGAGCGGTGTCTAAAACCCTAAAGAAAACAAATGAGGGATCTAGGTTCATTATCTTTATAGCTTGAGATGGGTGAGCTTTTAACCAGGCTTGAATGGACTGCATCGAAAGACTTTCTTTAGGAATAGCATTGGTATCGGCTAAGTATTTGCCAATGGGAAAATAAGAATGGCCATTTTGGCTATCATATCCGACTAACATACTTTTTCCATTCGGAAATACTATGCGACCTGAGCCTTGAATTTGTAAAAAAAACCGATCTATATTGCTGTGAATCCAAGCAACAACTGGGGTGCGTTTCAAGCGCCTACCATTCACTATTTGCTCGCGAGTTGGCGGCTCAACATAATGGCCTTTTCTAAGCCGAATCATATAAGCCATTTGACCACCTAACGCAGCTAGTTTCACTTTCACTAAATTGCGTGGGCGACCGTAAATAGGGACATTATAATATTCAGATGGGGTTAAACTTCCCTTAATGGTTGGCTCATAGTAACCGGTAAATAAGCCATCGGGTACTCCTTCAGAAGTCACTAGATAAGGAGTGAAGTTATTTTCAATTATAGACCTAGCCTGCTCTGCACTAAGAGTAGATGAAGCATTGTCAATAGCATTGCAAGCCTCAGTCCATGCGCTGCTTACTCTCACATCATTGCGCAGGCTAAGTGATGAGCTCACCTTGGCGATACGTTGACAGGATAATTGCAGAGTGGGAAATACTTTTTCTTGAGTATCTTGGTTCCAGCCTGGTAAGTCTGTATAGCTAGCACGATTTAGCTCAAGCATACCTGCATAAGCAGTATGCAAGCAGCTTAAGCCAAAAAGGCTGACTGTAATTAATTGGCTAAGACGTTTCATTGGTTTCCTAAGCTCTCATTGCTATAAGCAGAGTAGTAGAGAGATTAAGATTTTTCAAACCGCTTTTGGCTGTTAATAATTTCTTGTTTGGCGGCACTAGCATCAGCCCAACCGTCAACTTTTACCCATTTGCCTTTTTCCAAATCTTTATAGTGTTCAAAAAAGTGTTCGATTTGTTTCAAGAGTAAAGCAGGTAAGTCATTAATTTCATGAACATTGCTATATAGCGGGGTGAGTTTATCATGTGGTACGGCGATGATTTTAGCATCCACGCCTGACTCATCAGTCATTTTAAGTACACCGACAGGGCGACAACGGATCATCGAGCCATGACGAAGTGGCACCGGAGTCACCACCAACACATCCACAGGATCTCCATCTTCAGATAAGGTATTAGGTACAAAACCATAGTTCGCTGGATATTGCATGCAGGTTGCCATAAAGCGGTCTACTACTAATAAGTGAGAATCTTTATCCAATTCATATTTAACGGGTTCGCTAAAAGCAGGAATTTCAATAATCACATTAATATCGTTTGGCACATCTTTACCGGCGGAAAAACTCATGTTTGGCTCCATTTGACTCATGAAAGAAAGCAGTCATTATAACGTGTAAGTTTTTTATTTCCACTTTAGCCGAAACTGCTAAACTACTATATTGAAATTATTTAATGAGACTTACACGATGAAACATATCCATATTTTAGGCATTTGCGGTACTTTTATGGGTTCATTAGCCATTATTGCCCGCGAAATGGGATATAAAGTAACGGGCTCTGATACCAGTGTATATCCACCGATGAGTACCTATTTGGCATCGCAAGGCATAGAGATTATGCAAGGTTATGAAATTGAGCATTTACAACCCTTGCCTGACATGATTGTAGTTGGCAATACCATGAAACGAGGGATGCCAGTAATTGAATATATGCTCAATAAAAATTTAGCCTATTGCTCAGGCCCGCAATGGTTATATGAGAATTGTTTGAAAACAAAATGGGTGCTTGCGGTAGCGGGCACTCATGGCAAGACCACTACCACTAGCATGCTGGCGCATATTCTTGATGTGAATGGTTATAAACCAGGTTTCTTAATTGGTGGCATCCCGGTTAATTTCCAAGTCTCCTCAAGATTAGGCCAAAGTGACTTTTTTGTCATAGAGGCTGATGAGTATGACTGTGCCTTTTTTGATAAGCGTTCCAAGTTTGTACATTATCATCCACGCACCGCTATATTAAATAATCTGGAATTTGATCACGCAGATATATTTGAAAATGTCGCTGCTATTCAAAAGCAGTTTCATCACTTAGTGCGCATTATTCCAAGCGAAGGCCTGATAGTCGAAAATGTGGATGAGCCGTTGTTAAAACAAGCGATTGATATGGGGTGTTGGACCCCAAGGCAAACTTTTGGCAAAGAAGGCGACTGGCAGGCAAAATTACTTGAAGCAGATGGCTCAAGCTTTATCGTGCTATATCAAGGTGAAGAAATTGGCACACTTAGCTGGCAAATTTTGGGCGTGCATAACGTATACAACGCTTTAGCGACAATTGCAGCTGCTAAACATGTTGGAATTAAGCCTCAAGATGCTATTGAAGCTCTTGCATCGTTTAAAGGAGTTAAGCGTCGCCTGGAGCTTAGAGGGGAAGTGAATGGCATTAAAGTTTTTGATGACTTTGCTCACCATCCCACCGCTATTGAAAAAACCTTATATGGCATTAAGGCACACACCAAACAAGGGCGGGTTTTAGCTGTGATTGAGCCCCGCTCTAATACTATGCGCATGGGGCAATTCCGTGAAGCCTTGCGAGATTCATTGCAACAAGCTGACTTTGTGTTGGTATTTGAGCCTGCAAATTTGGGCTGGAATATGAAACAAGCGCTAGCTGGAAGCCAAGCTCCTATTGAAGTGTTCTCCACTACCCAAGAGATAATTGAGCGGATTAAGAGCTTTGCCAAACCTCAGGATCAAGTGGTGATTATGAGTAATGGCGGCTTTGAAAATATTCATGAAAGATTGATTGCAGCATTAAAAGCTTAAGAGGCTTTAGCTTTATTTTTTTTAATATTTTTGGTCATTTCTTCACAGCTCAAAGCTTTTTTAGGTTTTGGCAGTATGCCTTTTAAGCCTATAATATTTTTATTGATAGGAACAAGGGTAATAAATTCACCATTATTGATGAATTCAAGTCTATCACCTGGTTTTAAATGAAATTGTTGGCTAATTTTAGCAGGGATTGTGATTCGGCCTTTGCTAGTAAGTGTCGAGTAATGCATTTTATACAATTCCTTGCATTTTAAAATTTTGTGTATTTTAGCATTAAAGTAGGTAAGTAGTATAAATGACGCAATAATTAAAATGGAATATTTGTCCATACAGATATCTAAGCGTTTATTTGTCACAAGCTAGTTTTGCTGGAATATATTGCTAAAAAAAATTGCCATAACTATAGTCATTGAAAAATAGGAGAGTATTTCATGGCATATAGCGGATCTAAGCGAAGATTTGGAGAGGTTGAAGGTGGCGCAATTGATGATAGTAGAAGAACAAGTGCAGCTCCAAGATACGCTGATAGCCATGATAGATATTACAGGGGTGAGGATTGTAGGTCCTGGTTCTGCACATAACGGCTATTATGGCGCTGGAGCAGGTGGTTATGACAGACCAGCTCGACCGGACTTAGGTTTCCGCGGGCACGTAGCCTCTGACTCAGCACATAGTGGTTATTATGGAGCAGGAGCAGGCAGCTATGACAGGCCAGCTCGACCAGAATTAGATTATCGAGAGCCTGTAGTCTCTGGCTCAGCACATAGCGGCTATTATGGCGCTGGAGCAGGTGGTTATGGCAGTTCAGCTCGGCATGACTTGGATTACAGAGCGCCAGTAGCCTCTGGCTCGGTACATGGCACTTATTATAGCGCTGGAGCGGGTGGTTATGACAGACCAACAGGTGAAGCTTTAGGCAGCAGCCAGCATGCTTTGGGAGAGTCAGTGGGCTATTACAGTTCAGTCAGACCTGAGTTAGGTTTTAGGGCCCCCGTGGCCTCTGACTCAGCACATAGTGGTTATTATAGCGCTGGAGCAAGGGATTATGACAGATCGGCTAGGCCTGAAGTAGATTACAGAGGCCCTGTAGCTTCTCGACCAACCCATGACGGTTATTATGGAGCGGGAGCAGGTGATTATGACAGATCAGCCAGGCCTGATTTAGGTTTTAGGCCCCCTGTAGCCTCTGGCTCAACATATGGCGGTTATTATGGCGCTGGAAGTACGGCTCAACCAAGACTGGCAGAGCCTGTCGCTCGATTTTCCTTTGGAGATCATGATAGATCGTTGTTTAATCAACAAAAAAATATCAATAAACAAATCACGCAATTAAATCTGGCTCGACCTGAGAGTGTAACCACCATATTGACTATTTTTGATAAAAATAGGGCTTTATTTAATGTGGTTAATATAGCTACTGCAATCCATAGGATTGCTAAAATAACAAAAAATACAAGAACAAGCTTAACTAGTGAGCATAAAACTTTACTTGGTAGCCTATTTGCTATAGCGCAAGACAAAGTTCCTGAGTTTAATTCGCAGAATATCGCCAATACCCTGTGGGCCATGGCGACGTTAGGCCTGCGTCATGATGCTCTGATAGCCTGTTTGGCAGATAAAACCCAAAGTAAAGCCGCTGAATTTAATTCACAGGGAATTGCCAATACGCTATGGGCCATGGCGACGTTAGGCCTGCGTCATGATGCCCTGATAGCCTGCTTGGCTGATATAGCCCAAAGTAAAGCCACTGAGTTTAATTCACAGGAAATCGCGAATACTCTGTGGGCCATGGCGACATTAGGTGTGCACCATGATCCTCTGATCAACTGCTTGACAGATATAGCCCAAAGCAAAGCCCCTGAATTTACTTCACAGAATATTGCGAATACCCTGTGGGCCCTAGCGAAATTAGGCCTGCGTCATGAGACTTTGATAGCCTGCTTAGTTGATCAGGCCCAAAGCAAAGCCGCTGAGTTTAATTCACAGGCTATCGCCAATACCCTATGGGCTATGGCGACATTAGGTGTGCGCCATGATCGTCTGATCGACTGCTTAGCTGATCAGGCTCAAAGCAAAGCTACTGAGTTTACTTCACAGGGAATTGCGAATGCTCTGTGGGCCATGGCGACATTAGGCCTGCGCCATGATCGTTTGATCGACTGCTTGGCTGATCAGGCCCAAAGCAGAGCCACTGAGTTTACTTCGCAGAATATCGCGAATACCCTATGCTCCCTGGCGACATTAGGGGTGCGCCATGATCGTCTGACCGACTGCTTAGCTGATCAGGCCCAAAGCAAAGCCACTGAGTTTAATTCACAGGATATTGCCAATACCCTATGGGCCATGGCGACATTAGGTGTGCGTCATGATCGTCTAATAGATTGCTTAGCTGCTCAGGCCTTAAGCAAAGCTCCTGAGTTTAATTCACAGGAAATTGCGAATACCCTGTGGGCCATGGCGACATTAGATGTGCGTCATGATTCTCTGATCACTTGCTTAGTTGATCAGGCCCAAAGCAAAGCCCCTGAGTTTACTTCGCAGCATATCGCGAATACTCTATGGGCCATGGCGACATTAGGTGTGCGCCATGATCGTTTGATCGCTTGCTTAGTTGATCAGGCCCAAAGCAAAGCCCCTGAGTTTAATGCGCAGGATATCGCAAATACTCTGTGGGCCATGGTTTGTATGAATAGGATTGATTTAATCAGAGAAAATCTAAAGCATTTTAATTTAGAGCAAGATTTTAATGTAGGGGAAATGAATCAATTATACTATGTTAAACTTTGCTGCGAATTAGCGCATATTGAGCCTAAAGGCCTAGGGCGATTTAAATCTATTGAAAGAGCGTCTACTACTTCTAAATTGCAGGAGGATGTTGCTAAGTGCTTACGAGGATTGTTGTCAGCTGATGGCTTGGAAGAAGAAAAAAATATTAAAGGTCTGATAGTCGATTTTTTAATCACTGATAATAAAATTGTCATAGAAGTAGATGGCCCCACACATTTCATTAGAACAGCAGAGGGTGGCCTTGAGTATGATGGCCAATCTCAACTTAAGGCTAGGCTATTAAATGATATGGGCTATAAGGTTAAGCGAATCAGCTATATGGACTGGAATAAATTGAAAAGTTCAGAAGCCAAGGTAGGCTTTCTTAAAGAGCTTCTTGATGATGTCAGCTCAAAGTCAGGCGTGATGCCATTTTATAGCACAGTGGGAGCAGGGGAGCTCAAAGGCTTAATGGCAGCGCCATAATCAGTCTTTGAGTTTACTGCGATCAATGCTAAGCTGGCGGCTTATTTTATTTGGAATATAAGCTGTACATGATTAATTTAAAAAATATTTCCCTGCAACTGGGTAACAAAGTCCTTTTAACGGACACGAGCCTTAGCATTAACCGCTTAGATAAAATTGGCGTGGTAGGTAAAAATGGTGTAGGAAAATCCAGCCTATTTGGCATATTGCAACACCAAGTCCAGGTCGATAAGGGCGATACCGAAATTCCAAATTCTCTATGCATTAGTACCGTTAAGCAGGAAACCCCTGGCTTAGATTGTAGTGCGCTGGATTATGTGCTGATGGGCGATCAAGCTTATTGGGCTATAGAGCAGGCTTTACTACAAGCCGAAGCTGAGGAAGATGGCCATAAAATTGCAGACCTGCATATGGAGCTTGCCAATATCGATGGTTATACAGCCAAAACTCGAGCCGCTGAGTTACTGCATGGTTTGGGTTTTTCTTATGAAGCAATCGAGCAGGCGGTAAAAAGCTTTTCCGGTGGTTGGCGTATGCGTTTAAACTTGGCGCAAGCTTTAATGGCGCCATCTGATATGATGTTATTAGATGAGCCGACCAACCACTTAGACTTAGAGACCGTGGTATGGTTAGAGCAATGGCTTAAAACCTATCCTGGGATTTTGATGATTATTTCCCATGATAAGGAATTTTTGGATAATGTGATCACCAGCATTGTTCATATCGAACAGCAAAAAATTACCCGGTTTAAAGGTAACTTTACCGATTTTGAACGCCAGTATGCCGAACAATTAAGGCAGCAAGCGGCAGCGATAGAAAAACAACAGCGCGAAAAAGCGCATATTCAAAGTTTCGTCGATCGATTTAGGGCTCAAGCTACTAAAGCCCGTCAAGCGCAAAGCCGATTAAAGGCTTTGGAGCGGTTTGAAGAACTCGCACCTATTTATGCGGCTTCACCGTTTCATTTTAGTTTTTTTGAAACCCAGCTAAAGTCACAGGCCTATTTATTGCAAATCAAAGAATCCAAGTTAGGCTATGGCGAGAAAGTGATTTTAGATGAAGTTAACTTTGCCATATCCCCTGGAGACCGCATTGGCTTATTAGGGCCTAATGGCGCCGGTAAATCCACCCTAATTAAAGCTTTGGCGCAAAGCATTCCACTATTATCTGGTGAGTTACTCGCCAATGATCAATTGCGGTTGGGTTATTTTTCTCAGCATCAAATGGAAATTCTCAATGAAAAAGAGTCGGCGTTTTGGCATATTCAGCAACTATCGCCTAAAGTCCGAGAATTAGAAATCCGCAATTTTTTAGGCGGTTTTGATTTTAACGGTGATCGCGCATTTGAACCAATTGGTAAATTTTCTGGCGGCGAAAAGGCTCGTTTGGCTTTAGCGGTAATTGTTTGGCAAAAGCCTAATGTATTGTTACTCGATGAGCCCACCAACCACTTAGATATGGATATGCGAGAAGCTTTGGTCTCAGCCTTGCAAGACTTTGATGGGGCGGTAGTGACCGTGTCACATGATAGGCATCTATTGCGCACCACTATGGACCAATTTTATACGGTATATGCCGGTAAAGTGACGGCATTTGATGGAACCATTGAAGATTATTCTATTTGGCTGGCACAGCAACTACGTGAAGCTAAACCTAAAAAAGTGGCGAATGAACCGGTGGTCAAAAAGCAAGTAATAAAAAGTTCTCGCGAAGATCAAAATCTTAAAAAAAACCTATCCCAGAAAGTGCAAAAGCTCGAAGCTGAAATACAGGTTATGCAAACCAAGTTAAAGCAAATAGATTTGGATTTGGAGCTACTATTATCAAATGATGTGGTTCGACAGGCTCACCACGAACGGTTTATTTCCTCCGTTCGCCCTGAGCTTGTCGAAGGGTCTAATAAGCTCAATCAATTACTTGATGAACAAAAAACACTGCAAAATAAACTAGCCTTAAGCGAAGTTGAGTGGCTAGAATTATCCGAGCAATTAGAAGGTTTGGAGTAGAGAATGAGTCAATTTGATAAACGTATCACCTTAGCGATTACAGGGGCTTCGGGCGTGCCTTATGCTTTACGCTTATTGGAATGTTTAATTGCTGCAAATTGCCAAATTTATATGCTGATTTCTAATGCCGCTGAGCGAGTGTTTGAAGTGGAAGAGGGGCTAAAGTTTCCATTAGCGGCAATTGAGCGCCAAGGTTTTTTCAGTCAAAGTTATCATGCTAAGCCTAAGCAAATTATTTGTTTCAACAAAGAAGACTGGATGGCGCCAGTAGCTAGTGGCTCTAATGCGCCAGATGCGATGATAGTATGCCCTTGTAGCGGTGGCACCTTATCTGCCATTGCTTGTGGCGCAAGTAATAATCTCATTGAACGGGCCGCTGATGTCATGCTTAAAGAACGTCGCCCCCTTATTATTGTGCCAAGAGAGATGCCCTTATCTGCTATTCATTTAGAAAACATGCTTAAACTTGCGCAAATCGGAGTCACTATTATGCCCGCAAGCCCAGGTTTTTATCATAAGCCTCAGTCTATCAATGATTTGATTGATTTTGTGGTAGCGAGAATATTAGATCATATTAAAATTGAGCAGAAATTAATGCCTAGATGGGGCGAGTAAAGTAACAAGCTTGTATCGATCTAAGATCTAGGCAATACTTAATTAGTGTTGGAGTATAAAAGCGATACAAAATAGTTACAAGGAGAGAACTATATGCCTATTTCCGAAGCTTTTACCACCTTAGATCAACTCAAAAATCAAGCGATTATCAAAGGTTATCGACATGACTTGCTCGATAAAATAGGCGGCTACAAACAGATGTTAAGAGAGTACCCTTATAAGCGTGAGGCTTACAATTCTATGGGGGCCACATATGCGATTTTGCGTGAAAATCTAGAGCGCAATAAGAAGAAAGTGGAGATTTTATCCGCTATTTTAGCCAGAAGATCCATTTACCAAAATGCTTATGATGAGTTGTTGAAGGAGGCCCCTCAGGGCTACCAGAGCGCAATAACAGCTTTAGCTAAGCGCCACACATATTACGAAAGGGTCAGCGCTGCTGAACCTAAACCCCCTGTAGCGGAATATGCAGAACCAGAGCTCAAAGCTAAGCCAGCTGATGAAGGTCTTAGCATAAAACTCCACAACATTTCTGATGAAGATGACCCAAGCCATACCCCGCCGGCAATACATCAAGTGCCTAAGGTTCAAACAGGCTGCTTTTGTTTTGCCAAGGAGTTAATTCATAGATTTTTTAAACATCACGATACAAACCATGACAATCCTACTTCGCCACTAATTTAGCCAAATTGAAAGGCATCTGAATACATGCGTTCACGTTTGGCCTGTTGTTTGGCAAAGTCTTCTCGGGCGATAAAGCACATTTCAAATGGTCCGCATAAGTAAATGTCATATTCTGACATATCCTGAAAGTCTTCAAGGGCAGCTTGATGCACCAAACCTCTACGCCCATGCCAGGCATCATTAACGCCTGAAATCACTGGAGTGTAATGAAAGTTTTTCATCACTTGGCTTAATCTTTGATATTGTTCATGCAGATACAATAAATCGGGTTGTCTTGCGCCCCAGTATAAATAAATTTCGCGTTTGCTATTGAGTTTAACCAAGTGTTCTATGATCGATTTAAACGGAGCAATTCCAGTGCCGCCCGCGACTAGAATAATCGGACGAGAAGAGTGTTGACGAAGATAGGCGCCACCAATAGGCGCATTAAGCTCCACTTTATCCTCAGCCATTATATAATCGGCTACGATCATCGAGCCTGGGTGCTCAGGACTAAATTGAATATGAAGCTCGATTTCCCTGCCATCTGGAGCGCTGGCAATCGAGTAAGGATAGGCTTTATTATTGATAAGTAATTCTAAATACTGGCCGGCAAAAAATCGGGTCTGACCTTTTTCAAGCTTAACAACTAGCAAGTTTTCCGTTAGTTTTTTTTTTCGATAATGTTGCAAGTAGCGTGTTGGGTTTTTGGCGCTTCTGGCACATACAAATCAGGGTGATCAATGACTAGATCACTTTTGACCTGGGCGCAGCATAGTAAAGCTTCGGCTTGTGATTCGTCCAATTCTACCATGGGTTCAATATCGCCATAGTTATAGTCGCCGGAATAAATATGGCCTTTGCAAGTTTGGCAGATCCCAGACTGGCAGCTAAAAGGAATATCAATATTGAGTTTAGCCGCTGCATCAATCAAGCTTTCGCCTGGTTCACAGGTAAATTCATGCTCAGTGCCGCGAATTTTAATTTTGAATGACATAGGTAACTGCTCAGTAAAAATTTTTGTAATTATGGGATATTTTCTTAAGAAAAGAAAGGGTAATCAGGTTGAGGACTTATAAATAAAACCATAAAATGAATACGTCATAACCTAATGGGGGCGATTATGTTTAATAGACTTATGGCCATTTTAAGTTTGGCGGGATGCATGTTAGTAAGCGGATGTGCAACGATGTTTGGCGATAATAATCGTGCTATTGCTGTTAATTCTGTACCACAAGGTGCATTAGTTTATTTAAATAATGAACCAGTTGGAACCACTCCAATTACTTTAAATATTGCTAGTATTTACAATAACTCGGTGATGTTTAAAAAGCCCGGTTATCTCACAACCTCTCAACCAGTTGCCACTGAATTTCAAAGCGTGGGTCTACTAAATATTTTGTTTCCACCTGGATTTATTGTCGACGCAATAAGTGGTGATATGTTTAAGGTCTCTAGCAAAACCTTAACCGCAAATTTAGTTAAAGCTGCTTCATAATAAATTGGTTCCTGCTGAAAGGGCCGTTAGGCCCTTTGTTACCATTCCAAAATCACTTTACCGCATTGGCCAGATTTTACCGTTTCAAAGGCTTGGATATAATCCTCTGCCTTAAATCGGTGAGTAATCACCTTATCAATATTTAGGCCGCTTTGTAATAAGGCTACCATTTTATACCAGGTTTCAAACATTTCACGACCATAAATGCCTTTTAAGAATAAGCCTCTAAAAATCACCGTATTCCAGTCAATACTAACTTGGTTGCCGGCTAAGCCTAGTAAAGCCAAGCGTCCGCCATTGTTCATGGTGTTGATCATAGCGGCGATGGCAGTTTGAAAGCCAGAAATTTCCAAGCCCACATCATAGCCTTCAGTCATTTTAAGCTCTTTCATAATATCCTTGAGCTTTTGCGTGGTATCGTCAACGGTTTTGCAATCACTGACATTAACAGTTCTAGTGGCGCCCATTTGCTTAGCAAGATTCAAGCGATAGTCATTCACATCCGTAATCACGATATGGCGCGCGCCAACATGGCGGCAAATAGCCGCGGCCATAATGCCAATGGGGCCTGCTCCAGTGATCAGGATATCTTCGCCCACTAAATCAAATGATAAGGCGGTGTGTACGGCATTACCAAATGGATCAAAAATTGAGGCAATGTCATCAGAAATATCATCAGGGATTTTAAACGCATTAAAGGCGGGAATCGCTAAGTATTCGGCAAAACAACCAGGACGATTTACGCCAACGCCAATAGTATTGCGGCATAAATGAGTGCGGCCTCCGCGGCAATTACGGCAATAGCCACAGGTTATATGGCCTTCACCCGATACTCGATCGCCTACTTTAAAGCCCTTTACATCCGCCCCGACTTCGGCAATGACTCCAACAAATTCATGTCCTACGTGCATAGGCACTGGTATGGTTTTTTGCGCCCATTCATCCCATTTATAGATATGCAGATCGGTGCCGCAAATGGCAGTTTTTTTGATTTTAATTAAGACTTCATCTGGTTTAATGCTTGGTACATCAGCCTCAGACATCCAGATCCCAGGTTCGGCTTTTAACTTAGAAAGAACACGCATTTTACTCATAATGAATTCCTATTCAATAATGCCCATGGCTTTACCAACTTTGGTAAAGGCAGCAATGGCTAGATCAATTTGTTCGGGGCTATGTGCGGCTGACATTTGAGTGCGGATCCTGGCTTTGCCTTTAGGCACCACTGGATATGAGAAGGCAATCACATAAATGCCTTCAGCTAATAATCGCTCAGCCATTTCAGCGGCTAGTTTTTCTTCGTATAACATAACGGGAATAATAGGGTGCTCACCTGGCACTAAATCAAAGCCCGCAGCTTGCATACCTTGACGAAATTGTTTTTGATTGCGAATTAATTTTTCACGTAAGTCATGACTACTTTCAATAAGATCGATGGCTTTAATGGTGGTGGCCGTAATGACTGGGGCTAAGGAATTCGAAAATAAATACGGTCTTGAGCGCTGTTTTAATAAACTGATTACGGAATTTTTAGCAGAAATATAACCGCCCGAAGCCCCGCCTAAGCCTTTACCTAAGGTACCGGTCAATATATCCACTCTGCCCATTACATTACAAAATTCATGAGTGCCTCGACCATTCTTGCCAATAAAGCCGGTGGCATGTGAGTCATCAACCATGACAATGGCCTGATATTTATCTGCCAGGTCACAGATAGCAGACAAATTGGCAATAATGCCATCCATGGAAAATACTCCGTCGGTGGCTATCATTTTAAAGCGGGCACCGTCAGTATCAGCAGCTTGTAATTGGGCTTCTAAGTCTTGCATATTGTTATTTTTATAACGAAAGCGTTTAGCCTTAGATAATCGAACTCCATCGATAATGCTGGCATGGTTTAGTTCATCTGAGATTATGGCGTCTTCAGGTCCTAATAAGGTTTCAAATAAACCACCATTGGCATCAAACGCCGAGCTATACAAAATCGTATCTTCCATGCCTAAAAACTCAGATAATTTTTGCTCAAGTTCACGGTGTATGGTTTGGGTGCCGCAGATGAAACGCACAGAAGCCATGCCATAACCAAACTGTTGTAAATAGTCTTGGGCGTAAGCCACTAGATCTTTATTATCAGCCAATCCCAAATAATTATTGGCACAAAAATTTAATACCTGCTTACCATTTTCTAGCGTTATTTTTGCAGATTGAGGGGAAGCTATAACTCGTTCACGTTTGAACATGCCGCTGGTTTGAATGCTTGCTAATTCTTGCTCAATTCTTTGATAAAATCCTGGATTCATTCGCTTATCCTTTCCCTATTCTACAGGTTTGCAGTAGGTTTCTTTTAAAAACACACTGGTCAATAAAGCAATTACAAAGCATGAAGGCAAGAGCACCAGCGCCATCTGATAATTATGTAAGCTAAATATTCTCGCTCCATTAAGTATGGCTCCATCCCATGAGCGATCTAATATCCACCCAACCAATGGAATAAATATAGCCCCGATTAATACCGATGCCATATTGGTCACGCCAAGTGCTATTCCCGTAAGCTTATGTGGATTGATTTCTGAGGACAGGGCATAGGAAGGCACAATCCCACTATTAGCTATACCATATATAAAAAATAATATACTAAATGCAGTGGCTGAAATGGGTATCGAAGTAATCAGGTTGTGATAAATAATAAATCCTAATAAAACTAAGCAGACTAAGCATGAGATTCGCATGATCACTAAGCGTCTTTGCGTATAATCCGATAACCAGCCTAATAAAGGGCAGCCTAAAGCCATACCAATAAAGATAAAACCAACTTCTGCCGCGGCCTGAGTTGTGCTAATCGCTTGGGAGCTTGAAATAAAATTCACTCCCCACAATTCGCCAAAGCACGCAGTCGGTGCGTACAATAAACCGATAAACAAGCAATTGAACCAAGTTTGGGGATTGGCTAATACTATGCCAAGACTTTGCCAAACCTTTATGGGTTCTTCCACTTTAGCAGCAAAAGATTTTTCTTTAGGAATAAAGCAGAGCATCAAAATGGATAAGATAACAAACAGTATGCTTATACCATACATAGCTGAGCGCCAGCCAAAATGTTGGAATATCATAGCCATGGGAGCATCGCCTATAACGGCGCCAAGCATGCCTAAAGCTTGGGTGCAACCTGCTAACAAGGCAAAGCGTGTGGGGGGGAACCATAATGAGATTAATTTCAAGGTACCAACAAAGGCAAATGAAGCGCCTAATCCCATTAGGAATCGGCTGAGAAAACCTATCTCAATTTTTTGCATGCCGGCGAATAAAAAACAACTAATAGCGCAGACTAGTGTAGCGCCAATTAGAAGTTTTTTTGAACTAAAACGATCGACTAATACCCCTACCGGGACTTGCATACTGATGTAGGCGTAATAAAAAAAGCCCGATAAGCCCCCTAGGGTAAACGCGCTAACATGAAAAGTAGACATTAAGGCTTGAGTAATAACGCTAGGCGATATCCTGACAAAATACTCAGCTAAAAAGAACAGGGCCCCAAGTAACCAAATGACCCAGGGCAAGTAGGTTGGGCGATGTTTTTGTTCTATCATGAATTACACTGGGGCCTTTTTACCATATCGATTGAGGAGCCATGTGCCTAATACTAAAGCGGTGATCACGATACAAATCATGATGGTAGCTAAGGCATTGATTTCAGGGGTTACTCCATTTCTAATAGTGGAGTAAATATAAAGTGGCAAGGTGGTACTGCTTGGGCCACTAATAAATGAAGTGATTACTAAGTTATCGATTGATAGAGTAAATGATAGTAACCACGCCGCTACTAATGAAGAGGCAATTTGAGGCAGAGTAATCTGGAAAAAGGTTTTAGTCGGTTTAGCACCTAAATCCATTGCGGCTTCTTCAATGGAGCGATCGATTGCGCCTAAGCGAGCTTGAATCACGATAGTGGCATAAGCCGTACAAAAAGTCGTATGGCCAATTAAAATAGTGTCAAAACCATAGGAGTTGGGAAATCCGATTAAGCTATTTAAGCCTACAAATAACAGCAGTAAGGATAAGCCGGTTACGACATCGGGCATCACTATTGGAGTAATGGACATACCATAAAAAAAGTTACGGCCTTTAAATAAACCATAGCGTTTAATGACCACCGCAATCATTGTTCCCAGAATTAAGGCAATAGTCGAGGCCGACACCGCAATTTGAATGCTGAGTAATGCCGCGGAGATTAAATCGCTATCTTGGGCCAAGACATGATACCAACTCGTGGTCCAGCCGCCCCAAATGTTAACTAATAGAGAAGCGTTAAATGAATAAATGATCATCATGACAATAGGGAAATACAAGAACACTAGACCCAGTGCTAAGGCAATTTTTAGCCAAAATGATTGTTTCATGCTTTAGCCTCCTGCTTTAATTGAAGTCTTTGCAGTATAACCACAGGCACTACCAATAGAATGAGCATAATGACTGCCAATGCCGCTGCCGCACACCAGTTATTGGCGACAAAGAATTGCTGCCAAATAACATTGCCGATCATCAAGGTATTAATGCCGCCTAAGACTTGAGGGATTACCACTTCTCCAACGCAGGGGATGAAAACTAGCAATGCGCCGGCCAATACCCCGGATAAAGATAGGGGCAGAGTAATCTGGAAAAAGGATTTAGCTGGGCTAGCTCCTAAATCATAGGCCGCTTCCAGTAAAGTGCGGTCCATTTTAATCAAGGTGGCATAGAGCGGCAAAATAAAGAAGGGTAAATAACCGTATGTTAGCCCTAAATAAAGCGAAAAATTATTATATATCATGTGTAATGGGCTATTAATAATGTGAAACTTTAATAAGAATTGATTCACTAAGCCATTATTCTGCAAAATGTTAATCCAGGAATAGGCCCTTAACAAAAATGAGGTCCAATATGGCAAAATTACCGCCATAAACAAAATATTGCGAGCTTTAGGGCTTGAGGTCACAATGGCATAGGTAATCGGGTAGCCCACTAGTATACAAATTAATGTAGTGGTAGCGGCTATTCGGATTGATTCCATAAAGGCTAAAAAATACGCCCCATGGGTAAATATGCTAATGTAGTTGCCGAAGTTTAGCGTAAGATGAACAGAATTATTATCAAAGCTCCACAAGGTGGTATAAGGTGGGCTGGCAATGATAGGGCTAGCTAAACTAATTTTAAGCACAAACAAAAACGGCACAAATAAAAATAATATCAGCCACAAGTAAGGTGGCATTAACACAAACATGCGTCTAATAAAATTTAATTTGTCGTAATCATTAAGTCTCATGAGCTTAATACCATAATATTAGATGGTTCCCAGCTAAGGTAGACTATATCGTTCCAGGTTGGGTTGTTCGCTTTACGTTCCACGTTAAAATCAGTGGCTTTTAGCACTTTGCCATTAGGCAGTTTGACGTGATAAGTAGATAAGCCCCCGATATAGGCGATTTGTGACACGATGCCTTGGACACAGTTGGTGGGGTTTTCATGGTTATAGTTTTCAGGAGGGTCAATGCTGATATCGACTTTTTCAGGGCGCACAGCAACCCAGATTTTTTGATTATCTAAACCTTCTACCATATGGTCTAAATAGAATAAGCAATTGGCCTCTTCCGTTTCAATGATCGCCTCATCCGCATCATTGCGAATAATTCTGCCCTCAAACATATTGGTAGAACCAATAAAGTTTGCGGTGAATCGACTCTGTGGGAATTCATAAATCTGGTTAGGGGTACCGACTTGCTCTAAGGCGCCATTATTCATAATAGCGATTCGACTGGACATGGTCATGGCTTCAGATTGATCATGGGTTACCATCACAAAGGTGGTGCCGATTTTTTCTTGAATGTCGACTAGCTCAAATTGCATTTTTTCGCGCAATTTTTTATCCAGCGCGGATAAGGGTTCATCGAGTAAAACTACTTTTGGTCTCTTTGCTAAACAACGAGCTAGGGCCACGCGCTGTCTTTGCCCCCCAGATAGTTGATGAGGTTTGCGTTTGGCTAAATGCGACATTTGCACCATTTCTAATACTTCCATGGTGCGTTGTCTAACGGCTTCTTTTGGCATTAACGGCTCTTGCCTCAAGCCAAAAGCAATATTGCTTTCCACTGTCATGTGAGGAAATAGGGCATAGGATTGGAACATCATATTAATAGAGCGAGCATACGGCGGAATGTGGGCCATATCCTTGCCATCGATATAAATTTTACCGCTACTGGGTAGCTCAAAACCCGCTAGCATTCGCAATAAAGTGGTCTTACCTGAACCGGATCCGCCTAACAAGGAAAAGAATTCCCCGGGATATATACTTAGGCTTACCTGGTCTACGGCAATATGGTCATCGAAAATTTTAGAAACATTTTCAATGCGGATAATTGGGGTTTCATTTCTCGTTTCAATATTTTCCATCGTTTAATCCATTCTTATGCCGTATCGAACTTGTAACCATAATTTACTGACCAATTCCTCAATTTTAGGTGGGGGAACTTGGACAATAAATAATTGATTAATCACATTATCAGGAGGAGTAACATTAGGGTCCTGCAAAATGGGTAATAAATAAGAGCCTGAGCTTGGAGTGGCATTAGGTTGAAATAAATAGTTACTCAACTTAGCCTGATTTTGAGGTTCTAATAAATAGTTGATGAATTTATAGCTCGCTTGGGGATGTGGAGCGTCTTTTGGGATCGCCATAATATCAAACCACATTGGCGCGCCGCCTTGTGGAATAATGTATTTGATATCGATGCCATTATGGGCTTTTTGTGCAAAATTACGCGCACGCATCACATCACCAGAATATCCCATAGCCAGGCATAAATTGCCGCCGGCCAAATCAAAAATATAGCTGCTGTTACTAAAATAGGTAAAGTATTGGCGAATGCCCATCAGATAATTAGTGGCTTTAATATAATCTTCTGGATTGGTGCTATTAGGATTTAAGCCTAGGTAATGCAGAGTAATGCCGTACACTAATACCGGATCATCTAAAAAGGAAATACCGCAGCCTTGAAGCTTGGATAAATATTTAGGCTGCATGAGTAAATCCCAGCTATTGATGGGAGCATTAGGGCCTAATAGTTGGCGAACTTTTTGCACATTGACGGCGATACCAATCGTTCCCCAGCTATAATCAATCCCATATTTGTTGCCGGGATCCATTTCTGCCATTTTTTTATAAATGGCTGGGCTGAGTAATTTATAATTCGGGATTTTGGATTTATCAATTGGCATAAATAAGCCAGCTTGAATTTCTTGGCTGAATGCGCCTTCAGGGACTACGATATCATAGCCAGTGTGGCCGGTTAGCAACTTGGCTTTTAAAGTGGCATCGCTGTCAAAGTAGTTTTGATTGACGGTAACGCCTGATTGTTGTTCAAAGGCAGGAACAATAGTGGGATCGATATATTCGCCCCAGTTATAGAAGTTTACCGTGTTGTTGGTATCTGCATGTGCCGTAGCAATGGCGCCTAAAAAAAGGCAGGGCAGCAGGATGCTAAGCAGTCTTTTCAATAGCGTTCTCTATGACCAGTCAAACATTAAGCGAATTTTATAGCATGATTATGCATGATGCTAGTAGTTTTATATCATTTTGCTTATATAAGTGGCAGAGCTAAGTCAAAATAAACCAATACAATGCTAACTAAGAAGCTTATTCAGCAACTATTCTTAACATAGAGATGAGTTTCATGAATAGTAAGAGTGGATGAGTTGAATGTTATGAATAATAAATAGTGATTCCTCGCACTCTTGGCACGAGGAACCAATTACCTATTTAGGCAATGGTGCATGAACCATCATAACATGCTTCATCAAGACATGAACCGGGAACTATAGGGCAGCAGCCTTCTTTACCATCTTTAATGTGATATACCGCTGCTTGGCCATTAACACTTGTGAAATATCTTCCTTTCCAAAGCTTATCATCTCTCCATTCGCCAGATTTTGTATTTCCGTTACGGTAAGTTAAGGTGCCTTCCCCATGAAATTTATTATCTTGAAACTCGCCTGAGTAAACATTTAAATTGGGAAATGTTAAAATCCCTGTACCACATCTTTTTCCCATGACATGCATCCCTTCATACTTTCTTCCATCAGCATACTTATATAGGCCTCTTCCAGAAATCTTGTCATTTTCAAAGCCTCCAGTATATTCTGATCCTGCTGCCCAAATCATTTTACCTTGGCCATGAGGAACTCCATCAACAAACTCTCCCTCATATCTTTGGCGTTCTTGAGGGTTAGGGGTAATGTATTTTAATATTCCCATTCCGTGAGGTTTGCCGTCTTTAACTCCTCCGGTATAGGTGCTTCCATCGGCCAATGTTAAAGTTGTACCAGCTTCTTTAGCCTGACCTGACATACTAGCCATCATTAAAGCAAATAAGTCTGCGGGAATAGTTACGCTGGCAGATGCAGGTGAGCCGGCGCCATGAGCTGGGGCTGCTGGTGCTCCAGCGCCTGCCCCCGCTCCTATAGTACTAGTAGGAATGGAGCTATAAGCTGGAGTTCCATCTGGATTTCTTAATAAACTTGCTGTAAGAGCAGTGGCGGGATTATACATCGGTGTTCTCCATTGAGTTAATATTTGTTCAGCTGATTGATCTTATGTTGTAAAAATTCATTCGTCAATGTTGGGTAATTTTGTCTCAAGGCATGACATAAAATTCAAATTCATAGGCTTTATTAAAAATGAATTAAAAATTTTTCAGCAAGATGATTTTAAGAAAACTTTGCCAACTGCTGCTATGATGGGTAAAACAAAAACAATGGGAGCACAAGCATGCAACATAAAACCCTCTGGGATGATCGACCTTCTTTGTTTCAATATGCAGGAACATACCTGCTTGCTTTCTTAGGCGTATTTATGCTGAATTGGATTCAAGATTTCTTAGGCTTAAGCCCTATGTTATGGGTGGGCAATATTCATCTTCACTATCTTGTGCCATATTGGCAGCAACAAGGGTATTTGATTATTGATTTGGTTTTGGATTTCTCTATGTTTGCTTTAGTAATTTATGCCTTGTTTAAATTTTTACAGAGTAAGTTCACTCGCTATATTGTTATGGACGATCAGTTAATGATTCATTTGCTGACCCCACTTGGAATGCTGCAAGAGCGTTTGGAATTATACCGGGTAGTGGATTATGAATTTGATCAGTCCTTTTTAGGTATGATGTTTCGATTCGGTACAGTGGGTTTACGGACCAATGATGTAGCTAGGCCAAGGCTGCTTTTAACGGGCTTTCGCAAAGGACATGAGTTTTTAGATATGCTGCGTCAAGAAACTGAGCGTTGTCGGCAATCAAAAGGGGTGCGTGAAATTACCATGCCAATCGGCCAAGGCTAATTCATATTCCAAATTGACTAAAATTCATTACAATACGATTTAATCCATCTACCAGGAACACCTATGCTGCATTTTATAAGCCATTACCTTTTGTTTCTATTTGAGGCTTTCACCATAGTGTTAGCTATTATTTTTGGCATCGCCGGCATAGTAGCCATAAGCAACCGTGGCAAAGAAAAGCTCAAAAAAGGCCATTTAAATGTCACGCCACTTCATAAGCGCTTCAATGAGCTCAAACAAACTATTGCTGAGGAAGTATGCAGTAAAAAAGAATTCAAGCAGCTTCATAAAGCTATTAAGCAACAGGAAAAAGACAATAAAGAGGATGCTAAGCGATTATTTGTGATTAATTTCAAAGGGGACATTCAAGCCTCTCAGGTCAGTTCCTTGCGTGAAGAAGTCACGGCTATTTTATCTATAGCAAGTTCTGATGATGAGGTGTTGGTTCGTTTGGAAAGTCCTGGTGGGGTGGTGCATGGCTATGGTTTGGCCGCCGCGCAACTAGCGAGAATCAAACAAGCTGAGCTTAATTTGACTATTGTGGTTGATAAGGTGGCAGCTAGTGGTGGTTACATGATGGCCTGTATTGCTGACAAAGTGATTGCTTCTCCTTTTGCCATAATTGGGTCAATAGGTGTGGTGATGCAGTTACCTAATTTTCATCGCTTATTAGAATCCAATGGGGTCGATTTTGAGCAACTTACCGCTGGAGAATACAAGCGAACTTTGAGCATATTTGGAGAAAATACCGAGCGGGGCAGGCAAAAAGCCCAAGCGGAGCTTGAAGAAATGCATGGCCTATTCAAGCAATTTATCACTATGCATCGCGCGCAAGTGGATATTAATGAAGTGGCGACTGGTGAGCATTGGTTTGGTATCAAGGCCTTGGAGAAGAAACTGGTCGATGAGCTTATGACTAGCGATGAATATTTGATGCAACAGGTTAATCAATCTGCTGAGGTGTATGAGGTGGAATTTGTTTGCAAGAAGCCCCTTTTGACAAGATTTTCTCAGGCGGCGAAGAATAGTTTTTATGCTTTGAGCAATAGATTACTTTAAACTTCAGATGAACATTATGTTCAACAAGTTGTGGGATGACAACTTTCTGGTTTCAAGTATACTCTAAATATCGATATTAGCAGGCCCCTTACCATGATAGAAATAGATCGAATAATCGATGCAGGCCCTCTTCCTGAAGAAGAGCGAGTATTGGATCGAGCTATACGTCCCAAAAGCTTAGCGGATTACGAAGGGCAGCCCGCTGTACGAGAACAAATGGAAATATTTATTCAAGCGGCAAAGTCCCGAGCTGAAGCATTGGACCACCTCTTGGTATTTGGCCCGCCAGGTCTAGGTAAAACTACCTTGGCACACATTGTGGCGCATGAAATGGGCGTGCATATTAAACAAACTTCGGGGCCAGTTCTTGAAAAAGCAGGCGATGTAGCGGCTTTATTAACCAATCTTGAAACTAATGATGTTTTATTTATCGATGAAATTCACCGTTTAAGCCCAATCGTTGAGGAAATATTGTATCCAGCAATGGAAGACTATCAACTTGATATAATGATAGGCGAAGGGCCAGCGGCCCGCTCAATCAAAATCGATCTTAAACCATTTACTTTGATTGGCGCTACTACTCGCGCAGGCTTATTAACTTCTCCATTGCGAGATCGCTTCGGGATAGTCCAGCACTTAGAATTTTACAACGTCAAAGATTTAACCTCGATTATTATGCGATCAGCCCATATTTTAAATATGGATATTGAGCCAGAAGGGGCAGAAGAAATTGCCAAGCGTTCTCGAGGCACCCCAAGAATTGCCAATAGATTGCTAAGACGAGTTAGAGACTATGCTCAGGTAAAATCAGCTGGGCACATTAGTAAAGAAATTGCAGATAAAGCCTTGAAGATGCTGCATGTTGATAATCGAGGTTTTGATTTAATGGACCATAAGTTTTTGTTGGCCGTTTTGGATAAATTTGATGGAGGGCCTGTGGGGCTTGATAGCATTGCTGCCGCCATTGGCGAAGAACGTGGAACCATCGAAGATGTGATTGAGCCATTTTTGATTCAACAAGGTTTTATTGCAAGAACGCCTCGTGGCCGAGTTGCGACGCGTCATGCTTATGAACATTTTGCTAAAACAATGCCAAAGGGTGCAGCTGAGTAAAATGAAGCCTCATACTTATTTCATGCGAATCTACATCGAAGACACTGATGCTGGTGGAATAGTCTATCACGCAAACTATTTAAGTTTTTTTTCTCGGGCTCGAACAGAGTGGATAAGAGAAGGTGGGATAGGTACTCATGAACTTGCTCAGCAAGGCATACTGTTTCCCGTGTGTACAGTTGAGATTGCTTATCGCCGCCCCTTAGTATTAGATGATGAAGTAGTGATTTTTAGTGAAGTCATTGAAATAAAAAAATGCAGCATCAGTTTTTTACAAAAAATATATCGAAAATTAGATGTGCATACTCTTATTTGTGAGGCCAAGATTAAGGTGGCTTGTGTTGATAAATCGCTTAAGCCAATATGTATACCTGATGAAATTATTAAGATAATGAAAAAAACCTAGGAGTCGATGTGTCAAATAGTATTTCGATCTGGGCGCTAATGGTTAGTGCTGATCCCGTTGTTAAATGTGTCATGTTGTTATTGCTGGCTACTTCAATTTATTCATGGACAATTATTTTTAAACGCATAGGCTTATTGCGACAGTCCCGCCAAGAATATAAAAATTTTGAACATAAATTTTGGACGACGGGTGATATTTCCAAATTGTATAATAATTCTGAGAGTTCAGGGTGTGGTCTATTGGGCATATTTCACTCTGGATTTAAAGCCTTCACAAAATTGCGCGAAGTTCATAAAATGCCTATCGCTAATATTATTGAAGAAGTGCAACGCGCTTTACGAGTGGCAATTGCTCGTGAATCCGATCGCTTAGATGCTAATTTGAGCATTTTGGCTACGATAGGATCAGTGAGCCCTTATGTAGGCCTGTTTGGAACCGTTTGGGGAATTATGCATTCTTTTATTGCTTTAGGGAGTGTGCAACAGGCAACATTGTCGATGGTAGCTCCTGGAATTTCAGAAGCTTTGATCGCAACAGCAATGGGCCTGTTTGTCGCTATTCCAGCTAGTATTGCTTATAACTGCTTTGTGGCAGAAGCTGAAGTCTTACTCAATCACGGGGACAATTTTTCAGAAGAGTTCGTGGGGATTTTAGCCAGGCAGCTGCATGGCGGCAGGCCCACTAGCGAGCAGGATGAATAAATATGCTGCGTAAACGCAATCGTCGACCTAAAATTTCGCAGATGAATGTAGTGCCCTATATCGATGTGATGTTGGTGCTATTAATCATTTTTATGGTGACTACTCCTTTATTATCCCAAGGCGTAAAAGTAAGTTTGCCTAAAGCTGCTGCTAATGCCTTGGCACCAGAAAAGCAAACTCCCATTATCGTTACGGTAAATTCACAAGGACTGTATTTTTTAAATATTGCTGGAAATCCTGCCCTGCCCATAACTCCTGAGGTGCTAAGTGATTCAGTAAGGGGAGCTTTGCAACAGAATTCAGACCGTAAGGTATATGTTAGAGGGGACCAAGGTGTTGAATACGGTAAAGTAGTCAGTGCTATGGTTATTTTACAACAAGCAGGTGCTCCAAGCGTGGGATTAATGACTGATGGTTCAAAAGATACAAGCGCTTAAGCATAAATGGCTCATTAAAATGGATCGAGCCCGCTGGCTATCTCTTGCTTTACATTTGGGCTTGATAGGCTTGTTAATCTTTACTGTCCCAATGACGCCAAAAAATTTACAAATTAGTGGTCCGGCTAAAGTTCAAATAGTTAATGCTACTTTTATCAATTCTGCGCCGGTGCAAACTCCGCCTTTACCACAGCCTAAGCCAGAGACTAAGCCCACGCCAGCACCTGCTCCAGTGGTGCCAAAACCAGAGCCTGTGCCTGCGTCAAAGCCTCAAGTAAAACCTAAGCCAATGCCAAAGCCTGCGATAAAACCTGCGCCTCATCCAGTTACAAAGCCCAAGCCAAAACCTAGGCCCAAGCCTCAGTCAGCGCCTAAGAAAATGCTGGTTATAGAGGCTAAACAGGCCGAGATCAAAAAGACTGAGGCACAGGAAAAAGCCTTGCAGCAGAAAAAATTAGCTTTAAAAAAGCAAGCACAAGAATTGGCTCAAAAAGCGGCGGAATTAAGAAAGCAACAAGCCGCCCAAGCATTAAAAGCTATGGCTTTAAATAGTATTCAATCCGAAGTAAAAACTCAGCAACAGCAAGCTGCAGCAGCTGCGGCCCAACAAAGATTGTTAAGTTTAAAAGAACAGTATATGGCTTTAATTCAGCAAACTATACGGGCTAATTGGATTAACCAATTTGACCCCGATCAAAATCTGACAACCACCTTGCATATCAATCTTGATTCTCAAGGTAATGTACTGTCAGTCTCAATTACTCAATCGAGTGGGAACCCAACATTTGACAGGCAGGCTATTTTGGCGGTAAAAAAATCGTCGCCTTTGCCTATGCCTCAGGACCCCACTTTGCTTAAAGATTTTTTAAGTATAACTTTACCGTTTAGTAACCAAGGAGGCTCTTAGCGTGCGCAATCTAACAAAATGGGCTTGTAGCCTGATTATGCTGATAAGTAGCTCATGGGCTTATGCAGATTTAACGATTAACATTACCCAGGGGGTGGATAAGCCCTATCCTATAGCGGTAGTACCATTTGCTAATGATGTGCAGACCTCAGGTTTGCCTCATGGATTGGCTGGAGTAATTAGTAATGATTTAACTAACTCCGGACGCTTTGAATTATTAGCGGCTAATAAAATGCCTGCTTTGCCTCACCAAACCTCAGAATTTAACTGGCAAGCCTGGACCCAGGCCAATACTGGCATCGAATATGCTTTACTTGGCCAAGCTCAACGGCAAGCAAATGGTAATTATCAAGTGTCTTTTGATTTGCTGAGCTTGCTTGGCAACCGCCCACTAATCGGAGAAAAATTTACTAATATCTCAGCAAGTCAGTTAAGGGCTTTAGCACATCATATTAGTGATATTGTCTTTCAAACCATAACCGGAAATCATGGGTACTTTAGCACTCGTTTAGCTTACGTTGAGGTGATAAATCCCGATAGCCAAAGTCCAACATATCGGTTAGTGATATCAGATGAAGATGGCTTTAATCCACAAGTACTACTTAGCCAAGTAGGTATTCCCATTGCCACTCCATCGTGGTCGCCTGATGGTTCTAAGCTTACTTATGTGAGTTACCTCAACAATCGCATGACGATTTATACCATTACTCTAGCCACGGGCGAGCGTAAAATTATAGCCAATTTCCCTGGTTTAAATAGCGCGCCTTCATGGTCGCCAGATGGTAAGAAAATGGCGATGGCATTAACCAAAGGCGGTGGGGCAAATAGTGATATTTATATTATGGATTTAAGCTCACACAAATTAACTCGCTATACTAATTTTGCTAATAATACTTCACCATTTTGGGCGCCTGGTGGGCAATCGCTAGTGTTCAATTCAGACCGAGGTGGAAGCCCGCAAATTTATCAACTAGACTTAAGTGATAAAGAGGTAACGAGGATGTCATTTACTGGAGTGCAGAACTTTGCGCCTGTGTATACTCCAAATGGCCAAGCCTTGATAATAATGAATCAGGCTCAAGCAAACGGGTCTATTAGGATTGCAAGATTGAATCCTATAAATAATAAGATTACTATTATCACCCATGGCCAGTTGGATAAATCGCCCTCAGTTTCACCAGATGGAAGCATGGTGATTTATGCAAATTATGATGGGCCAAAAGGCATATTGGCAGAAACTTCAGTTGATGGCAAAATTCAGCTCAAACTGCCAGCCACTGAAGGAACGGTACAGTCACCAGCGTGGTCACCATTTTTAAATTAAGTCTTAAGGAGACAGTATGAAAAATTCATTAAAAATATGTGCATTAGCCTTTAGTATGTTTACATTAACGGCATGTAGTCATGCTACTAAACCAGGCGGCAGTGCTGATGATCATTGGTGGAGCACGGGCCCAAATAATAATGCAAATGCTACCCAAGTAAATGGGGTTTCTAGTGGCGCACAATTTAATGGCCAATCAACTTATGCAGGTTTAACTCAGGCGCAACAACAAGCTGTAGCATCATTGCCAAAAAAGGTCTATTTCGGCTTTGATAAGTATAATTTAGATGCCAAAGCAGTAGCCGCTGCCAACCAAAATGCTCAAGTATTACTGCAAAATCCAAGCATGCATGTATTGTTGGCTGGTAATACTGACCCACGTGGTAGCCAAGATTATAATTTTCATCTAGGCCAGCGTCGAGCTAATGCAGTTAAAGATTATTTTATGCAAGAAGGGGTATCGGCTAATCAAATCTGTACTGTAAGCTATGGAGAATTAAGACCTGGCGCAAACCCTTCACAATTTGGTGGTAATGTTGAAAAAGCTTATGCCCTAGATCGTCGAACTGAAATTGTGTACGGTCAAACCTGTCAGGGAGAGGGGCAATAATGAATTATCCTCGAATAGGTTGTGGCCTTATTCTTTCTTTAGTAGCCAGCACGGTTTTGGCGGCTGCACCTATTACGAGTTATAATCTTGATAGCAATACTGTATCGGTTAGCAGCAGCACAGCTGCAACCGATGCCACAGATTCATCAACAGATGACAATTCTCAAAATATTGCTTCTACTCAGCCATCTATTCCTCTTACGTTAGATCAACGAGTCAGCCAAGTGGAAAATCAAATTCAATTTTTGATCACTCAGCAAAGCCAAACTAAAAGCCTGGGTGGTTATATTACCAATTTACAGGGTCAAATTGAGCAATTAAATTTTCAAGTTCAACAAATGCAAAAACAACTTTCCTTTGTCGAACAAAATGTAGTCCAGCTAGAGGCTAGAGTTAAACTTGATGAAGCCAAAAACAAGTCAGAAGGCCAGCCCATAACAGCTGTTCAAGCCAGTAAAGCAGAAAAAGCTGCTTTTCAAAATGCATATAGTCTTTTAATGCAGCATCAATATACCCAAGCTATCCAAGCTTTTAATGCCTTTATGGCCCAGTATCCTAAGAGCGGCTTAGCGCCTGATGCTCATTATTGGCTGGGTGAATTATATTTAGTCCAAGGCCAGCCTGATCAAGCATCGCAGCATTTCCAGCAAGTTATAAGCAGCTCAAGTAGCGATAAGGCGCCAGATGCCATGCTTAAACTTGGGATGATCTATCTCGCTTATGGTGATTCTGCCCATGCAAAACAAATGTTCCAAAAAATCGTCAAACAATATCCAAATTCTCCCATTGCGCAAGCAGCTCAAACTCAACTTAAGAGCATGCAGTAAAACTAAGGCCTACGAATTTTATTCAAAATGCGTTTGTTATCAATGGTGCAGGTAATAATCAATCCCATTAAAGCCACTATAGCAATCATAAAGAACGCATAGTGAAAAATATCGTAGGCTACGCTAGGGTTAATATCGCGTATATGAATGTGGTTTTTTTTAAGTCCATAAGAAATGAATAGAGAAGATAAGCATACTCCCACGCTAATGGAAATTTGACGACCAGCTGTAAATATGGCGCTGACTCGACTGACTTTAACTTTTTCAAAATCAATCATGCCTGAAGTTTGAATAGCAGGCCCGCATAAGCCGATAAAAATACCTCGGCTAAGTAATAATAGGGCGCCAAAAAGTAAATTATCTGAGCTCCCTATTAATAAAATTAAAGGAGTGGCAAGGCTAAGCCCTATTAAACCAATTGATAAGGGTAAGCTTGGCCCGGCTCGATTAAATAGTTTATGTGAATAATGACAACCCAGCATGGCTCCGATAGCTTGTAAGCCTAATACTAAGCCGCTTTGCATGGTGCTCATCCCAGCCCCTAGTTGCAAATACATGGCTATTAGAAATATGGCTCCATAATGTGAAATTTGAAATGCTAATTGAATAAGATTGGCCTGGACAAACAGCTGGCTTTTAAAGAAATTTAGGTTAATTAAGGGGTTGGCGGCATGTTTTTCATGGATGATAAGGCTTAGACCCAGGCTCAAAGCGGTAACAACAAATAAAAAATCATATTGATTAAATTCAGATTTATCGAGCAATGAAATACAATAAAGCAAGACAATTAAAAAGCCTGCTGCCAAAATAAAACCTAACCAGTCCAAGGGTTCAACTTTATGCTTTTGCTCTTTTATAATGAAAGTTGAGGCTAGAACCAAAGCTAAACAAATGGGGCCAACTAAGGTGAAAATCCAGTGCCAGCTTAAGTTTTGCAGTAATAAACCTCCGACAAAAGGGGCAAGGGCTGGTGCCAGTAATGAGGGCAGAAAGGTTATAGCGGTAATATGCGCATATTCTGAGGGATGAAAGGCCCTATAGACCATAGTCATGCCTACTGGAATAATAAGCCCACCACCTAAACCTTCAATAAATCGACATATCAGCATAAACAAAATATTAGGAGAAAAGGCGCACAGGAATGAACTTAGACCATATAAGCTAATAGCCAGAATAAAAATCTTTTTTAAACCAAATTTATCTCCAAGCCAGCCGCTGATTGGGATGGCAATAGCTAAAGCCAGCAAAAATGAAGTGCTTACCCATTGGGTTTGATTAATACTCGCTTCAAAATATCCGGCTAAAGTAGGCAGCGCAATATTGACGATGCTTAAGTCAAGGCGATCTAAAAAAAGCACGATGGTATATATAATAACGAGCAAATATTTATATTCGATATCCTTTACCATATTTATAATCTCTTGAGTGATGCTTTAAATTATAATGTTTTGGACTAAGTAAACAGGCTGACATATTAAATGCTGTTTGTATGTTAAATGTACAACGAGGTGTTTTCAAGATGCTCACAAGCATAAAACTATGATATTATTTTTCAGCTAATTAGGAGTTAATATTTGGAACTACGCATCACAGAAATTTTTTTCTCGCTTCAAGGCGAAACCCGAACGGTAGGGCTGCCAACGGTATTTGTTCGCTTAACCGGTTGCCCTTTGCGTTGTGGTTATTGTGATACCGCTTATGCTTTTAAAGGTGGGAAAAAACTTAGTCTTGAGGATATTCTAACACAGGTAAAGCGCTATCAAACCCGCTATGTCACTATAACGGGAGGTGAGCCACTGGCACAAAAAAATTGTTTGCCCCTCATGCAAAGACTGTGTGATGAAGGTTATCATGTTTCTTTAGAAACCAGCGGAGCACTTGATATTTCAGATGTTGATCCTCGAGTAGTAAAAGTGGTCGATTTGAAGACCCCAGCCTCTACGGAATCTGAAAAAAATTTATACTCCAATATCGATCACCTTAACAAACATGATCAGGTCAAATTTGTCATTTGTAATCGAGAAGATTACGATTGGTCTGTCGCCACTATGAATCACTATCAGCTGTCAAATATATGTGAAGTACTATTTTCTCCAAGCTATAAGGATATTGCAGGCACAACCTTGGCTGATTGGATTGTTAATGATCAGTTACCCGTAAGGTTCCAAATTCAATTGCATAAAATACTTTGGCAAGATCAACCTGGTAAATGACAGAATAAGTAAATCTGCTAAAGTAATAACATTACTGAGGAGGATTATCATGAAACATAAAATTTGGCTTGTTGCTATAGCGGCTCTTGGCATATTTGTATTGAGCCATCATTCTTCAATGAATTCAGTGCAGTCTTTAGCTTCTGCGGAGCAAAGCACTCCAAAGCCACAAGCTCCCCTTAATAACTCAATTACTTTGGACTTAGGCAGCTCAGCTAAGGCTACGGTATATGCAGGCAATACAATCATTTCACAAACTCAATATGATAAACCGGGCCTTTATACTATAGATACCAGCTCTTATCCAAATGGGAACTATAAAATAGTCGTGCAAACTTCTGGTAAGACTGCGCAATATGTATTGCATCAAACCTATATGTTTAGCAAACCTGGTCAAATTAACGTTAAGATTTCCTTACGATAATTTATTGGCCGCTTCTTGAGTATCAAGGATGCATTGCCTTAATCCAGTATATAAGCCATCGATCTCAGAATATCGCCCTTGCTTTAATGCAAGCTCTACGGCTTTGGTTTTGTTTTTTAGTGCTGGGGTGCCGCAGTAGCAGGCAGCACCATGCAACTTATGGGCATAAGCTTGTAAAGCATGCCAATCTTTTTTAACAAAGGCTTCATCAAGCAAAGTAAGTTCTTGAGGTAATGAACTGAGCAATAGCTGTAGCATCTCTCTGGCTAATGATTCTTTGCCACCGGCGAGCTTAGTGCCTAAGTTTAAATCAATTAAAGCCTCATTATCGACAATCGAGAGATCTTTAACTTGTTCGATGGTACTGGGGGCTTTTAACAACCACTTATTAATTATATGACGTAATTGAGCTTCACTTATAGGTTTTACTTGGTAATCATCCATACCTTTGGCCAGTAAATAGCCTTGCTGACTATCCATAACATCTGCGGTTATAGCCACAATAGGGATATGTCGAACAGGATTAAGCTGTCTAATGATTTTCATGGCTTCAATTCCGCTCATTTCCGGCATTTGAATGTCCATTAGAATTAAATCGATTTGTTGGGCTGAAGCGATATCAATGGCTTGTTGGCCGCTATTGGCAATAAAAACATTTACCCCCATATTTTCTAATATAACTTGTAAAAGCTTAAGGTTAGCCGGATTGTCATCCACAGCTAATACTTTAATAGAATTTAATTCCACAGAATTATTTGACGGGCTGTTTATAATTTGTGGCTCTATTTTTGCCGCTATATTTAAGCTTTCAGTTAATAATTTATAGAGTTTTTGCTGAGGGAAAGGTTTAGCTAAGAAGTGTTTCAATCCGCATAGCTGGCTGAACTTTTGTAAGGCTTCTTCATCGGTATTAGCCATTGCAATAATCGGGCAGTCTAAGGTGATTTTGCTGAGTATCTCTTGTTTAAAAGATTCATAAGCTTTTAGGTCGCAGTTAATTAAAATGGCAGAAAAATTCACCTGGTGGGGATTGCTTTGAATAAATTTAATGAGTTGGGTCGCTTCATTGAAAGCACTGACTTCAACACCTTGCTCTTCTAGTGACTGCATAAGGGCCACTCGGCTTAAAGAGAAGGGCTCGCTAATGGCCACTTTGAGGCCTTGCAATCCATTGAAGCTAGGCTGAACTTGAGTTTCCATTGGCTGGGCCCGAAAGGTGAACCAAAAAGTAGAGCCTTTGTTAATCGTGCTTTTTAAACCAATTTCGCCCTGCATTTTTTGGATGAGGCTCTTAGATATTACCAATCCTAAACCTGTTCCGCCAAAACTTCGGGTCGTGGAGGTATCACCTTGGCTAAAGGCTTGAAATAATCTTTTTTGCGCCTCTTCACTTAAGCCTATACCAGTATCGGTAATTTCAACTCTAATATCCACATGCTGTTCAGTTTCATGTTCAAGCATGACTCTAATGCTTATGCTGCCATCACTGGTGAACTTAATTCCATTATGAATTAAGTTCATTAGTATTTGCCTCAGTCTCAAGCTATCTGCAACAAGGTTAATGGGGACATTGCTGTAGATCAATAAGGCTAACTCAAGTGATTTTTCTCGAGCTAAGGGGGCGAGTAATGCATTAACATCTTCAATACACTCTCGTAAATTCATTGGGGCTGGGGCGAGCTCCATTTTGCCGGCTTCGATTTTAGAAAAGTCTAAAATTTCGTTGATTATTCGCAATAAGTTTTCTGAAGACTTATGGATGGTATTCAAATAATCGCGTTGGTCGGGCATCAAAGGGGTTTTTAACAGTAAATCAGTAAAACCAACAATGGCATTCATAGGGGTGCGAATTTCATGACTCATATTAGCTAAGAAATTGGATTTTGCTTGACTGGCAACTAAGGCTTGCTGTCTTGCTTTTTCAAGCTCTTGGTTTTGAAATTCGATAGTGTTAAGGGTCTGCCTTAGTTCTGAAGTGGCTTGATCAATATTTAGCTGCATTTGCTCGTGGCTAATACTCAGGGCATTTGCCATGCTATTAATACCGGCTTTTAAGATTTTGAGTTCGCCTTGAGCCTTGGTTGACACCCTCGCATTCAAGTCCCCATCACGAATATCGCCAAGGGTTTCTAGAATATCACTCAAAGGGTGAGTGATGTCTCTGGCAATCCTAAACCCTAGCAAAATACTTATCATAAGCCCAATTAAAGCTACAATTAGTGTGGTGAATATGGCTCTATATTCGCTAACTAAAATACGCTCTTTGCTAAAATCGACTACTACCCAACCGCCTAGCTGGCCTGGCTTGATCTGATGGATATCTGTTCCGTAAAAATGCAGAGATTCTACAATCACAGGCTCAATAAAAGTGATACTGTTGGGATGATCTATAACAACCACATTATTATTAACGGGCTTTCCTAGTTGAAGTAATTGTTGTGAGGTGATTTCGGGCTTGTCGCCTGAGGTGGCTAAAAGTTCGCCATTAGGCGCAAAAGTTGAAACCGCCAGCACCGTATCATATTCAATTAGCGTATTATTAATGAGCTGCTGAAGTTTAGGTACATCCTTATGATAGAGGTCAACTGAAGCCAGTGAAGTAAGTTGTTGAACTATGCTTGAGCCTGCATATTTAAGATTTTCATCCATAGTGACAAGACGGCTATGAATAAAAAAGGTGCCCAATATCACGGTCACAGTCATGGTAGGCAGTAGGGTCAATAAGACCATGCGGGTTTTAATGCTCCAATTCTTCATAGCACTAGCTCCTATTTACGGATAAAAAATACTTTGCGCAAAACCCCGTAAGCTGCTGGTAATAAGGAAACGATAATAATTGCCATGATTGCTAGTGAAAAATTATTTTTAACTAAAGCAATATTGCCAAAGTAGTATCCGCAATAGCTTAATAAGCCGACCCATAAAATGGCACTGCTTAAGCTATATGTTAAATAACGTAGATAGCGCATTTGGCTAATGCCCGCAAAGAAGGGAACAAAAGTTCTAAATAAGGGTAAAAATCGAGCTAATATAATGGCTTTACCGCCATAAGTTTGATAGAAATTTTTGGTCATCTCCCAGTATTTGGGTTTAAACAGGCGGGCATGTTGGGAAAATACTTTAGGACCGAGCCAGCGTCCAATCCAATAATTACTGTTGTCTCCTAAAAATGCAGCAAAAATCAGTAAAAGCACTAATAGATGCACGCTTAGATGGCTGGAAGCAATGATGGCGCCAGCGGCAAACAAGAGTGAATCCCCGGGTAAAAATGGGGTAACGACTAGGCCAGTTTCACAAAATATAATAATAAACAAAAAGCCAAAGGCATAGACGCCATATTGGTTAATGATATCGCCAAGGTATAGATTTAAGTGCAATACAATGTGGCAAAATTGCTGAAAGTAATCCATGGAATCTCTCTAAAATTAAGCATTCTGTATTTTAGTCGTTATTGAGCTAAAATGGTATTGCTAAGTATAAGTTTTGAACCAGCCAATTTTCGAGTATACTTTGCCAATTTTGAGTGGGTGGATGGAGAGTTTTATGCATGTTTTAACTGTGGACTATCGTGATAGCAACGCCGCTTTCAAATTTTCAGAATCATTACACCATACCGGGTTTGCGGTACTATCAAATCATCCACTAAATTGGTCGAAGATAGAAAAAGCCTATGCAGAGTGGCTGGCTTTCTTTAATTCCTTTGATCGCTTTAACTATCCGTTTGACCCCAAAAAACAAGATGGTTACATTCCCCCTGATCTATCAGAAAAGGCTAAAGGAAATTCCATTAAAGACCTAAAGGAATTTTATCACCTTTATTTTCCTCACGGACGTTATCCAAGCAGTATAAGCCAAACCACTAAAGAATTGTTTGATGAGATGTTTGCTTTAGGGCGAGAATTATTAACCTGGATTGAGCAAGGTTTGCCTGAACATATTCGGACTCAGTTATCTATGCCATTAACGCAAATGATGAGCTTAGATCGGACCTTGTTTCGAATCTTGCACTATCCTCCACTCAAAGGTGGAGAGGAACAAGGGGCGATTCGTGCGGCAGCTCATGAGGACATTAATCTTATTACTTTGCTGCCAGCGGCTACTGAGCCTGGCTTGCAAGTTAAAGATAAACAGGGTAATTGGCATAATGTTCAAACTGACCCTCATACTTTAGTAGTGAATATAAGTGATATGCTACAAGAGGCGACTAATGGTTATTACATCTCGACTACGCATCGAGTGATTAATCCTGAGGGCAGCGATGCCAGTAAGCCTCGATTATCCATGCCAATGTTTGTGCATCCAAAAGCTCACGTGGTACTCTCTTCGCGCTATACCGCAGACTCCTATTTAAATGAGCGCTTAAGAGAACTTGGCTTGCTAGCGGACGATGAAATGGTTAGCTAAAAGCCTTTAATTGAGTGAACAGTACCAAGCGCGTTTTCTAAGAAATAGTTGGGCTGTTCTGGGGCTTGGCTAAACACCGCGAGCCCTATGTATTTAGAAGCGCTCGATTTTTCATAACAAATTAACTCAGCTTGAACTTTTTGGCCCAAATCCAAGATTTTGCCACCAGCTTGAGGCTCTTTTTCACTTATAATCTCAACTAAGCTTAACTGCTTTTTTAACTTCGCTAAGTAATGCATGCGTGCAATAATCTCTTGGCCTATATAGCAGCCTTTATTGAAGCTTACACCATTATATTGCGGTAAATGAATGTCATGCGGGAGAAATTTGCCCATGGTATCGGGGCATAAAAATGCCAAGCCTGCTTCAATATCGGCACAAAGCCAACGACTTAGATCATTTTGTAAATTTAGCTGCAATCTATGGCTCAATTGCTCAATGTTTTCTGAGGGACCAATAATCTGAAAGCGCTCATTCTCACCTGGCAGTTTAATAATTAGAAAATTATCATGCTGCAGGCATTCATCGGGCTTATGGGGTAAGTCAAAAACTGAGGCGAGCCGTTTATTAGCTTTTTCCCCCATTATGCCGATGCTTTGTAGGTCAGTTTGAATAAAGTCAATTCGAGACAGCTTGGCATAGGGCTCTAAAGCCTTAAGGCTGGGGCCACAAATTGAGCTGGGGAGGATAAGATAAAGCCGTTCATTAAATTGAAAAATTCTACCAAGGGCAAGCATTCTACCTTGAGGGTTACAGTGCGCGCCAAGCCTTGTTAGCCCAGCATTAACTTCATTGAGATCGCAGGTAAATTGGCCCTGTAAAAACTGTCTAGGGTTCTTTCCTGAAACACCAATATGGGTTAAATGATGTAATAAATAGGCTTGAACTGACATAGGTTTTCCTTTGTATTCAATTTATCTTATCATAAAGCCTATGGTATGCTAAGATTTGAATGAAAAACGATCAAAGAGGGTAGGATGGAAATTTCACAATTACGTTGGGCATGTCGTAGAGGTATGTTAGAGCTAGATCTTATATTCGAAGCCTATGTGAATAAACACTATCTACTAGCCTCGAAAGATGAGCAAGAGCGATTTCAAAGCCTATTAGATTGTAATGACCAGGAGCTCTTTGACTGGTTAGTTAAACGAGAAAAACCACAAGCTCAGCACCTTCGAATGGTTAATACATTACTTGAATACAGCCTTCACAGTTGAATTAAAACCTTCAGTAAGCTTGAGTTTTATACTTGCCATGATGTATGGCCTCGCTTCTATTATAGTGATGTTCCTGCCATTTATTTTGCTTATTAAAATTTTATTATGGCTTATAGTAATATGCAGCTTTGCACATAGTCTTAGACGCTCAGGGCGTAAGTGTGCTCTAAGCCTTATTTTGATTGCTTATGATCATAACGAGCAATGGCGGGGGCTAACCAGGAACGGTGAAGTCCATAGGTTATTGATCCAGCCAAGTTCTGTAGTTACCTCAAGACTTATTTGTTTGGAGGCTAAAAACCAGTTGAATCAACGCATAAGCGAAGTCATTTTCGCCAGGGAAACGGATGTCATTAAATACAGGCAACTTGCTCGGGCTTTAAAAACCTTAAGAATTAACAGCTCTCACTCAGCTTAATCATGTTATATACTTCTTATAAATTATGCATGGAGTTTTACAATGAGAAAGATAATTATAGCGAGCTTACTGGTGATGCTATTTCAAACCTTAACGGGCTGTGTTCCTGTTCTAATTGGGGCAACAGCTGGTGCAGCAGGGGGCTATGTTTATAGTAAAAACAATCCATATTCAGCCAATAACCAATAAGCTATATTTATTGCATCAATAAAAACAATCAATTTTATTTATCAGCTCGTCCACGATAAGCTTATGTTGAGTAAGCAATCAAACACGAGGAGATAAATATGTTAACTGTTGGCGATACTTTTCCATCATTTCAGCTTAAAGCAACCATATCAAGTGAGATAAATCAAGCTTTCACTGATATTACCAATCAAACCTATGCCGGAAAATGGTTAGTAGTATTTTTTTGGCCTAAAGATTTTACCTTCGTTTGTCCTACAGAAATTGCAGAATTTGGCAAGCTTAATTCAGAATTTAATGATCGTGACACCCAAGTATTAGGTGCAAGTATAGATTCAGAGTTTGTGCATCTGGCTTGGCGTCAACATAGAGCTGAACTTAATGATCTGCCGTTTCCGATGTTGGCGGATGTAAAGCGTGAGCTATCAAGCCAATTAGGGATTATTGATCCCAATGAAGGAGTGGCTATGCGGGCGACCTATATTATCGATCCTCAAGGCATTATTCGATTTGCTATGGTAACCGACCTGAATGTTGGGCGTAATACTAAGGAAGTATTGCGTATTTTAGATGCTTTGCAGACTGATGAGCTATGCCCTTGTAATTGGCAAAAAGGCCAAGAAACTTTAAAAGTAGCTTAATAATTTAGGAGAAAATCATGACGATTGACATTATAAAACAAAAGCTGCCTGAGTCGGCTAAAGATATCAAATTAAATTTTACCATGGTGCTTAGTGAAGATGGGGCGCCTGACTTAACGCAAGTGCAAATTTTTAGCATCGCTTTAGCCTGTGCTTATACTTTGAAAAATCCTGTTTTGCTTGAAGCGCTAGTCTCAGAGTCTTTAAACATATTGTCTGATAAGCATATAGAGGGAGCGAAATCGGCGGCAAGTATTATGGCCATGAATAATATTTACTATCGGTTTATACATTTAGTTACTGATAAAAACTTTGCAACTATGCCTGCTAAATTACGTATGAACGTAATGGCCAACCCAGGAGTGGAAAAGCTTGATTTTGAGCTGATGAGTTTGGCCGTATCTGCATTAAATGGCTGTGGAATGTGTATCGATTCACATACCAAAACTTTAGAGCATGCTGGGGCGAGTCAATTGGCCATTCAGTCGGCAGTCAGAATAGCTGCCGTTCTAAACGCCGTCAGTGTGGGCCTTTCGCTCTAGCTCATTCTAGTCCGAGGCATCTGAGCCGACGCCGCTATTATTTCCTTGAATAGGGGGGCTAGTGGTGCTTGGCTCAGAGCCATAAGTTTGACTATCGCTATAGGGGCGTTTCTTTGGTGTCGAATAGCTTGGTGGTACGGAACTAGGCGAGTTGATATAGCTAAAAACTTCTATCACATGTTTTACGCCGTCGGTTTGACGCGCTACATTGGCAGCAGCTTCAGCTTCTTGTTTCGTTACTAGACCTAATAAATAAACGACTCCTTGTTGAGTGACCACTTTAAAATGTAAAGGATCAACTGTTCCCACCATATTGCTTTTTACTTTAGTGGTGATCCAAGTATCATTGCTAAAGGTACTAAATGTTACGCTTGGGCCTATGGTAAGTTGGTTATAGACTAGTTTAACCCCTTGAATTTCTGAAGTTTGTTTAGCAATAGTGTGACTGATGGCTTTAGATGGAACTTGTCCGAGTAATAGCACGATGCCATTAAATACCGTTACTTCAACATTAGACTTATAAGCCAAGTCTGTATCCATTTTATTTAAATTAGCAATGACTTGAGTTTTAATGGAGGCGTCATTGACTTGGGTTTTGAGTGGCACACTGCTTCCAGCAATATTGGCTGCCCCGGCGCCTGCGGCTCCGGCAAGAAGAATAGGCGCAAAACAACCTGATAACCCAAGAGCTGAAATAATTATAACGGCCGCTATACCTGCATTTTTCTGATTCATAATCTATCCTAGTCACTAGCCATTGAAGGGTAATTATAGTAGATCAATTTATGGAAATACTAGTTCTGATTACTCCCTATGTGTATAATCTTGTAGGAATTGAACTTAAGTGAGTAAGCAAAGATGAAAAAAGTGGTTGGGCTGGCTCTAATAACTAGCAGCATTATGCTTTTAACAGGATGTGGCAATACCTTTAGAAATCGTGCTTTTGATTATACCCGAACGGATGTAAAGCAATTGCCTGCTTTACAAACCCCTGCGGGAATCAATACGCCAAATTACCATCCAGCTTTAATGGTGCCACCTGGTCCAAATAACTATACGCCATCTGGTATGCCTGATATGACGCCGCCTAATTATAATGATGCCTACCAAATAGATAAAAAAACCAAGCAAGTAACGGTTCTTAAGGTTTCATCAAGCCCGCAAGCGACGGCGGTCAAATCTAAAAACTTGCCACTAGTTTCATCTAAGTCGCCAGTATCATCTGTGGCGCTAAGTTCACAAATCATACAAACCGATGGCCATAATTCAGTATTAGAAATTAGCGCCCCCTATGATATAGCTTGGGACCAAATGGCACTTGCTATAAAAAAATCAGGCTATCGCATTGTAAATGCTGAAAAGAACAAAGGTTTTTACTACATTGCATTGCGAGGCGATCACAATGATGCCGATGCCGTATTGCTCTATTTAAAGGCAAATCAAAATACCACTCAGGCTATCTTATATAATTCAGCTGGTAATCCAGATAATTCTGCCAATGCTCAGCTAACTCTGAAACAATTTTCCCGTGGACTGTAGGTAAGCTATGGCAAAGATTCAAGCAGTTCGTGGTGTAAATGATATTTTACCTGCTCAAGCAAGGATAATGCAGGCCCTTGAGAAAGTGGTAAAAGAAGTTTTCGATCAATATGATTATCAGCAAATAGTATTGCCAATAATTGAAAAAACTGAGCTGTTCCAACGCAGTATCGGTGAAGTAACTGATGTGGTCGAAAAGGAAATGTATACCTTTATTGATCGTAATAGTGAAAGTTTAACCTTACGTCCTGAAGGTACGGCTGGCTGTGTCAGGGCTGGTATAGAACATGGGATGTTACATAATCAAGTGCAACGTCTGTGGTATATGGGGCCGATGTTTCGTCATGAGCGTCCGCAAAAAGGCCGTTATCGACAATTTTATCAGATTGGGGTGGAATGCTTTGGCTTGCATGGTCCTGATATCGATGCTGAAATTTTAGCTATGTTAGCTAGGCTGTGGAAAAAGCTTGGCCTGAGCTCACAAGTTAAATTACAAATCAATTCATTGGGCACCTTAGCCTCTCGAGCAGCCTATCGAGAAAAACTAGTAGCTTATTTCAGTCAGCATTCCGAGGAACTGGATGAAGATAGTCAGCGTCGTTTACAAACTAATCCTTTGAGGATCCTTGATAGTAAAAATCCCGCCATGAGAGAATTAGTTGAAAAGGCCCCGAAATTAACTGAGCATTTAGATTTGGAATCGCAAGTACACTTTAATCAATTAAAAGGCTACTTGGACAGTATTGGTGTGGAGTATGAGGTTAACCCCTATTTAGTTAGGGGCTTGGATTATTATTCCCATACCGTATTTGAGTGGGTAACAGATGCTCTTGGCGCTCAAGGTACAGTATGCGCGGGTGGGCGGTATAATGGATTGGTGGAAAAATTGGGGGCGATGAGTACTCCTGCTATTGGTTTTGCAATGGGAGTAGAGCGATTACTATTGCTCATTGAAACCAATAACTTGTTGACCATTAATGCCAATGGTCCCGATGTTTATTTAATTTTAGCAGGCGAGCAAGCTGAAAGATTTGGCTTTAAGTTAGCGGAACAATTACGCGATAATTTACCTCAGCTAAGATTTATGATGAATGCCGGTCCCACTAGTATCAAAAACCAATTTAAGCGGGCTGATAAAAGTGGAGCAAGACTTGCCATTGTCATAGGTGAGGATGAGCTAGTGAGTAACGTGGCGACTCTGAAATTTTTACGAGAAGATAAGCCTCAGCAAGTAGTCAGCCTTAGTGACCTGAATGCGGCCTTATTAGCATTGTTTTGATTAGCATTTTGTAATTACTGAATAGGTCACAGAAACTAAGTCTTATTTTGTCGTGGACCCTGATGCACTTTGTAATCAGGGTGACGATGCCCATCATTTTATGATGGAAAGGCAAATCTTAGAATCTAGGCCTTCTTTTTGTTGTGGACCCTGATGCACTTCGTAATCAGGGTGACGATGCCCATCATTTATAATGGAAAGGCAAATCTTAGAATCTAGGCCTTCTTTTTGTCGTGGACCCTGATGCACTTCGTAATTAGGGTGACGATTTTCTAAGCGATGAATCGCTAAGAAAATCTGTCAGTTTATTGCGTTGGGAAAATTCTATGCCATTAGCATCAAAAGCAAGCTTGATAGCTTCTTTAAAAGCCCACTCTGTGGGGTCGTAATTACTGTTATTAATAGTAATTCGAGCAAAAAGTGATACTCCAGAGTCGGTTAAACCATTCACCGCCACAAAAGGCTTGGGTTCTGATAAAATTCCGGGCTGATTTAGCGCCGTTTCAAGTAAAATAGCTTTAGCTTTAGCTAAATCTGCATCGTAAGGTATGGTCACAACGATATCGGTAGTACGGCTAGTATTGGCCCAGTAATTCACAATAGGGGCATTCATTAATACGCCATTGGGTATAGCAAATACCTTATTTTCAAAGTTTTTTATCTTAGTGAATAAGAAGTGAACATCGGTGACTTGACCAATTACATTATTGATCTGAATCACATCGCCCACTTTAAACGGCGGCCTAAGTGCAATTAACAAGATTCCAGAGGCTAAGTTAGATAATGCATTCCTAAGAGCTAGTCCGACAGCTAAACCTGAAGCAGCGATTAGCGCGACCACTGAGTTGGTTTGCACCCCAAGCTGGGCTAAAGCAGCAATTATGGTAAAGGTAATGATGGCTAGGTAAATAAATTTGCTAACAAATAGTGCCACAGTTATATCTACTGAGCGACGATGCATCATTATTTTTAGAATGCGATTAACTAATTTTGCGAGCCACCAGCCAAGCGCGAGTATAATGAAGGCGAACACAATTTGCGGAAGATGCGTAATTAAAGCCTGGTAGAAGAATTGTAGAGTTTCCATTAAATCTCGATCAAACATACATCATCTCCATTTCAAATAGAGTTTTATTATCTCAAAAGTTTGTAGCAAATCCCAGAGTGACATAATTGGCTAGGCGTATTTAAGGCGCTAGATATATATCAAATCGGTTGCTACTGCCAAGCATTTGATAGGTAGGTGACAAATTATCGAGTAATGGACCATTTTTAGGTCGTTTAACCGTTACTCGTTTGGAGTGGGCTAAGGCAAGAGCTAGCAGCGAGCTTTCATTAGATTCGCCCAATAAAACCTGCAAAATTTGCATTTCCTTTTTGACCAAGGCCGATTTTTTTTCATGGGGAAACATTGGGTCAAGATAAATGGTATCAACTGGTGGAAGTAAGGGGATTAGCTTTTGCGCTTCGCCATGATATAAATGCATTCTTGAAATAATCTCGGCAATTTCAGGGTTAAGGCTGGCACGATTGAGCGCATCCTTCAATAAAGCAGCGATAATAGGCGAGCGCTCAATCATCCACACTTCACAGCCAAGGCTAGCCAAGACAAAGCTATCCTGAGCTAAGCCAGCCGTAGCATCAATTATGCTAGGGCGATAATGAGCTTTGAGGCCCACTGCTTTAGCAATAGCTTGATTTTTGCCGCCACCATGTAAACGCCGCCATTGAGTTTTTCCAGAGCTAAAATTTAGGAGTAAGGGTTTATAATTTTGGTGAAGTAGGCTATGTAAAGCCAGACCTAAGTGCGAATACTCTAAATAAAAATCATGGGCTATGGGGAGATCGGCTGTGACTGAGAAACCATATAAATTCCCAAGCTCAATAGCTTTAGATTGTAAAGCAATATCTTTGCAGTAGATGACAATCGATTTATGAGCATGGCTCATGGTATAGTATCTCAAATTCCAATAGACCTATAAGAATAAAGTATGTCGAAGCTAGAAACAATTTTTGGGCTACATTCTGTTTATGCAAAATTAACCAATACCTCGCAAAGCGTCCATGAACTATACGTATTAGAAGGCCGAAAGGACCAACGAATTCAGCAGGTGCTGAGTGCTGCCAAACAAGCTGGCATTAGAATTATCCTCTGCGATCGTAAAATTTTAGATGAAAAGGCCCAGGGCGAAAACCATCAAGGCGTCATTGCCGTATGTGAGCCAAGCGATATCTATACCGAAGCGGATATTCCATCATTATTGAAATCCATAAAAGGCCGCCCCTTAATCTTGGCCTTGGATGGGGTGGAAGATCCACATAATTTAGGCGCTTGCATACGAAGTGCAGATGCGGCAGGAGTGAATTTTATTATCGCCCCTAAAGATCGATCGAGTTCATTGACGGCGGTTGCTAAGAAAGTGGCTTCAGGTGGGGCAGAGCATGTACCATTTATTAGTGTAACTAATTTAGCCCGAACGCTTGAATTTTTACAGCAGCAAGGCTGCTGGTCGGTTGGCTTGGCAGGAGAGGCGGATCAATCTTTATATGAGATGGATTTCACTGGGCCTTCCGTTATTGTAATGGGGGCAGAAGGCGAGGGCATGCGCCGCTTAACAAAAGAACATTGTGACTACCTGGCCTATATCCCTATGTCAGGTAGCGTGTCGAGTTTAAATGTCTCGGTAGCCACTGGAGTGGCGCTATTTGAGGCGGTAAGGCAGCGAAAGGTTAAGGCATGATAAAAAAATTAGGCATAATCTTACTATCAAGTTATGGGATGGCATTTGGAGCTAATATGGTATCCTTGGATTCTTTGCTATCTAATTTTCATAGTCTGCAAGCTAATTTTGTTCAAATTAGTCAAGTTGCAGGCCAGCCACAGCAACAAGTCAGCGGGACCTTAGAAATCGAGAAACCCAACCGCTTTCGTTGGCAAGTGCTTAAACCTAATCCACAATTGTTTGTTGCAGATGGTAAAAACTTATGGAATTACGAAGAAGATTTGGAGCAAGTGACAATAAGTCCTATTGCAAAACAAATCAGTGCTACACCTATGTTGTTGTTAAGTGGGGAAGTAACTCAGCTTAAAAGCTTATTTGAGATTCAAGCTATGGACACCTATCATTATCAATTAACTCCTAAGCAGCCAGATAGCTTGTTGCAGTCAATTGTGATCGGTTTTGATAAGGATGGAAAACTTCAGTCTTTGATCCTGACTAATAATATGGGGCAAACCACCCAAATGCAGTTCACTGAGGTAAAACTCAATCCTAACTTGCCAGCTAAACTGTTTACCTTCACGCCGCCGGCCGGCGTGGATGTTTTATCATAAATAAACATAAAGCATTCGCCATGAATGCTTTATGTTAGTCAAAGCAGCATTAATGTTTAGCGTTATAGACCGCATCATCAACTTTTTGGCCAGCTTTTTCAGCAGGACCATTGGCACCTGTAGCATTGCCAACTGCGCTAGTTACTTTGTTAGCAGCATGGTCAATAGACTCACCAGCATTTTGGGCTGGGCCTTGATGACATGCCACTAAGCCAATTCCAAGTCCTATAATGGCCAGGCCAGATAAAAGTGCTTTTTTCATGGTATTCTCCTTTAGTGTTGTTAGTAATGGGCGATAACCCAGATGGCATGAATCATGCCAGGTATATAACCTAATAAGGTTAAAATTATATTTAACCAAAATTTTTTGCCTACACCTACTTCAAGAAAAACACCAAGTGGTGGAAGTAGGATGGAGCAGGCAACCCTAAGTAGGTCCATTCCAATGCTGTCATGAGCGATTGTCTGGGTTTTCATTGTGCTGACTCTCTGGGTTAATGATATGTAAAATTTTATCAAATAGTGGCTGGCCAGCATTTTTAATTATAGGCCAGAGTGCAAACATTAAATTACTGCGAGTAGGTCGGAAAATTTTGCCTACCAAAAATCCACCGATAGCGCTCCATATCAATGCTTCAGTAGAGGTAAGTTTATCTAAAGTATTTTGCTTGATACTATGCCAATGTTCAGTGATTTCAGCTTTATGGCGAGCTACCAAATCTTCTTGGGCTTTGATTTCTTGTCTTAGCGTACTCATGGTCACTCCAAAGCATAAGCGTAAGTTAAAATAACTTTAATTGCGCCAGGGTCCGATTAAATCCAATGCTTTTAAAATAAAATTTAGCTAATAATAAGCTTGTTAGCAAAAGCAACACATTGATCCCAAGTACAGCCAATAAGCTGTAGCCCCAACTTAGTCCATATTCATGAAGCACTACAGATAAGGCAAATAAACAACTTAACCAGCTTGTTATTATTAAGACTGTAGCAATAAGGATATAAGCAAATGCTCGATAAATTGACTGAACACTTAATTTTACTTCCAAATTAGCTAGTTCTAAAATTCCAGCAATATAAGACAAGGCCGACTGAAAGATAGGAGTATGCTGAGTATCAATGCTATCAGTTTGCATAGGGTCACCTTAAAAAAGATGAGCCTCGCGCATTAGCCATGGCTAAAGAGAGGGAGGTGCGAGGCCCAAATTAAATTATTTATTTCTATTAAGTAAGCTTGCTACACCCAAGCCGACTGCTGCGGCAATACCTAAGGAGGTCAATGGGTTCTTTTTGACATAGTCTTTTACTTTGTCGCAACCTTGTTGAAGTTTTTCAGTGGCATCGCCCAATTTAGCTTTTGCTTTGCCTTTTGCTTCTTGATATTCGTCGTTGACATCTTCAAGTCGGTCTTTAACTTCCCTTTTCGCTTCTTGACCGGCTGCTTGTAAATGTCCTTTTGCATTGTCAATGTTTGCATTTGCCATATTAAATCTCCTAGTTATGGTTGGGTTAAATTAAATTTCGATTTCATTTTCTGCAAATGAATTTACAAAATAAGTTTCGATTGAATCGATCCATTCTAAATTGTTAAAATTAGGCCAATTATGTTTATCAAATCCTGGTGCTTCTTCTAAAGTGGCTTTATCAATATTAAGTAAAACAACATTGGTTTTTGGGTTGTATCGGATCAAACTAAAAGGGATGGCAAAAAGCTTATCACCCATTCCTAAAAAGCCGCCAAAAGATAAAATAACAAATCTAACCTCACCTGAGCGCAAATTTACTACGAAATCTGTAATTTTTCCGATATCTTCATCATTCGTATTAATAACGCTAAGGCCAATGAGGTCGCTTGCAGTTAAAAAGTTTTTGACTGTCATTAATTTCTCCTCATTAACTTAGGTTAAAATTAACTGTGTCGAAATATATTTCAGTGAGTAATGTCTTGCTCAACTTATTCCCCACGTTAAATCAAACTTACGGCAAAGTCAACTGGTGTACTCTCGTGTAACTAGCGTGTGTCAAGGCTTGCAACAGTTGATCTTTATTTGTACAGTATATTTATTAATCTATTTGGAGAAAAAAATGATTAATAATTGTACTGATAGTTTAGGGGTGGAAATTACTGCTGAAGATATAAAAATGATTTGGTTGCGCAAATCTAAAGCACATTTTCATGTAATGGCCAAAATCGGTGTCGATTTTGAGCAAGAGACCCCTCAGTTTGCAGTCAAATTAGCTATAGATGGTTTGAGTAAAATAGCGCCTGGGCTTAAGCTTCCTGGCATAGCCGCTTATTTTACTATTGCTGATGACTTGTTGAGTAAGCAAGTGCTAGCAATAGAAGGGGATATTCTTCGTCTACAGCCTTATGTTATAGATAAATATATACTAACTAGGGCCCAAGAAAATATGCCCGTTCCCGCCAAGGATTTATATTTCGATTATGTAGTGTTAAAGCCTAATAAATATGAGCAAGAGATTACTGAAGTCTTGTTTGTATGGATAAAAAAGTCAGATATCCAACCCTATATTATGGCCTTCACTTCATTCAAGTTAAGACTTAAAGCTATTGAATTATCAGAAATGTCATACCAAAGGTATCTTAATCAAACCATACCGATTGCTGAAATAGAAGGATTAGCCAATTTTGCTAACAGCTGTGGGGCTGCAATGCGAGAATGGAGTAATGATGGAATTTAACTTGCTGCCCTGGCGATTGAAAAGACGACTGAAATGTTACCAAGAGCTTATCGGATTAATACTAGTTCCCATAGTAATAACACTCTACTTTTTAGTGAAAAGTTATTATATCAATGAGGTGCATTTGCAGGTATTGAAAGTCAAACTAAACTCGCTTAGCAAACAAAAGCAGCAACTTGATTATCAATTAAATACATTAGCTAAACATAAACTTAAGTCTGAGTTTGGGCAAAACCCCGTACTAACATCAACCGTGTTTGAGCAACAACAAGCCTTATTAAACCTAATGGTTTATATTGGTGCAATTTTGCCTGATGAAGTAAAAATTTCACATTGGAGCTTGGCTAATAATGAGCTGCAATGGCAAGGGGAATCAATTAATCAGAATCAAATTATGAGCTTATTGAATAGATTAAGGGCCGTGAACATTTTGACAGAAGTGCATATTGAACAATTGCATCAATCAGCAGCAGATAAGGCTACCACATTTACCGTCGTGGCAAAATTGAATGATGTTGATCGCTATCATTGAGCATAGATGGTGGGTTTTATCGCTAAGGCAAAAAATAATCATAAGTGCCATAGTACTAATAGTGGTATGGGCATTGGTTTATGGGTTTATATTGCGGCCACAAAAAACGTTCATAAGGTCAAATCAGCTTAAGATAGGGGTTTTGCAAACTGAAATCAGCCAACTTGCTAAAAATTTGAAACTAAGACAACAGACGGTGGCTAATTTCACCCATAAAACTAGTCTCAATAAAGGTCCGCATTTGGATGAAATGATTACTATTTGTAACGCTCATAATGTCATCATTTCTTCATTTCAATTCACCCAAGTACATCAAGCTCAATTGAATTTGAATGGGCGTTACACCTCTATTGTGTCTTGCATAAATCAACTGACAGATTTTTGGCAAATTGAGGGATTTGATTGGCAAAGCGAAATAATGAATAACGTCATTTTGCATTTGCAGGTGAGGGGGGCAGCATTGCTTAGTGCGGATAGAGTAAAAAGCTTTAGGTCTCGCATCGATTCGAGCCTAATCATTGACCCGTTTCATAAAAAATCTACTAGCCATCTTGCTTTAGGGCAGATAAGTACTTATCGACTCAATCAATTGCATCTCGTCGGTATTATTCAACAGGGAAATCAATTTATAGCGGTCATAGCCGATCCTACAGGTTTGGTTTATCAATTAAAGCAAGGAATGAGTTTTGGTTTTGAGCAAGTTCAAGTGGCAAGTATTAACGCTACAGGGATTGTTATCCATGATCAGCAAAAAACTTTTAAATGGGCTTTATCGGAGACCTGAATGCAAATACTGAGGCAAGTAGGCTTAGTTATGCTGCTAATTATAATTAGTTCTGGTTGCCGTGCAGGCACCATCGAAAAATTACAATTTCATACCCAGAGTGAAGTAGCGCAATTGGATTTATTTTTACCGCCACATCATGGTTCATACTCGGTAAAGCAAGAATCTCAGCTAGTTGATATTGAAATTCCTGGGGTGACCTTAGCGGAAAAATGGCAGCATAATATGGACCTATCTGCCTCACATAGTTGTGTGCAAGCTATTAAAGGGGCTAATCGAGCTGGTGCAAACCTACTTATCAGCTTAAGGTCTGGCTGTAAAGTGCACCCAGTTCTCTTAAATAACAAGCTGCAACTACTCTTTAAGCCTGAGGCAGAGTTAAAGGTTTTGCAAATCAATCTTGATTTTCAGACTATTCCAGTAAGGAGTTTATTGCATATTTTAGCTAGCAGCGCTCATATTAATATAGTTGTAAGTAATGCAGTCCATGGCAATATGACAATCCATTTGCAGCATGTAAGTTGGCAGCAAGCCCTGGCTATAGTTCTTCAAACCCAAGGCCTTGCGGTAAAGAAAATTAATGGAGCCTGGTTTGTGGCACCCCAAGCTGTTATTTTGGCCCAGGAAAAGCTCAATGCAGAGCTGGATCAACAAACTTCGGTCAATCAGGCATTGGGGCTTCGATATTTCCATTTGCACTATGCCGATAACAAGTCAGTTTCATACGTGTTTAAACAAAACTTCCCCCAAGCTAAAATCATGAGGGATTCGAGAACCAGTGCCATGATAGTTAAAGCGCCCCTTAGTCAACTAATCGAAATGGAACACATGCTTAAGCAAATAGATGTTCCTATGAAACAAGTGCTTATAGAGGCGAGAATAGCGGTAATCGATGAATCTGCTTTGCATGAGTTGGGCATCGTGATGGGAAGTAGGGCTAATAATTTATTGCAAAGGCTGCCTCCCACTTTATCTTATGCCAGTATTGATCTACCGGTACAGCAGCCTGCTGGAACCATCGGCATAAATATCGCTCATTTGCCCGGAGGGCAATCCCTTGATTTAGAATTGCAAGCACTGGAAGCCCAGGGTCATGGAGAAATCATTTCATCACCTAAGCTTTTGGTATCTGATAACCAGAAAGCAAGTATTGAGCAAGGGGATGAAATCCCCTTTCAAACGGCTACCTCAAGCGGAGCCACCCAAATTGAATATAAGAAGGCGGTTTTAGGGCTTGAAGTTACGCCTCATGTGACGAGCCACAGCCAAGTTTTGTTAGACCTGCAAGTCAATAATGACTCTATAGCAAGAAATGAAACAGCTGATGGACAAGAACCTATTTTGGCTACCTCTAAAGTTAAAACCAAGGTTCTAGTCAATAACGGGGAAACCGTGGTCTTAGGCGGAATTCATATCCAAGAAATTCGGCATGATAAGCGCGGGGTGCCGTACTTAGATGCCATCCCAGGCTTAGGCTGGTTATTTAGACATTCTACTGATATCAATCGTAAAACCGAATTATTAGTATTCGTTACGCCAAAAATTATACAGTAAAACTGGAATAACGATCATATTTTCGCTACACTTGATGGGTTTAGTGAGGAACAAATATAACAATGAAAAGATCGCGAAATATCTATTTGATTGGCCCTATGGGCGCTGGAAAAAGCACAATTGGAAGACAGTTGGCTGATATGCTGAAAATGAATTTCTACGATACCGACTCCGAAATTGAAAAAAAATGTGGGGCGGATATCAATTGGATCTTTGATATTGAAGGCGAAGAAGGTTTTCGTAAGCGTGAAGAAAAAGTGGTGCAGGAATTAACTGAGCTACAAGGGATAGTCTTAGCCACTGGGGGCGGTATCGTCAATTCATCTGCTAACCGTTCTCGTTTGGCCGCAAGAGGAACTGTTATTTATTTGAAAGCCACTGTCGACCAGTTACTTGATCGTACGGCCCGGGATAAAACTCGTCCCTTATTGCAAACTAATGACCCACGTAAAACGCTGGAAAAGTTAAATGCCGAGCGTGAATCTTTTTATGAAGAAGTGGCGGATTTTGTAGTAGAAACCGACCAACGTGGAGTAAGGACCGTGGCAGCTGAAATCATCAAGTTGGTAACTGAAGAATAGCATGCATGAAATTAGCGTAGTGGCGGGTTCTAAGACCTATCCGATTTATATAGGGGCAGGGGTTTTAGATCAAAATCTACTATTGGCACATATTGCCACTCCTGAAGTCATGGTTATTTCAAATCCGACTGTGGCTCAGCATTATCTGGGGCAATTACAAACTCAGCTTATTGGAAAGTGCTGTGAGTCCGTTATTATCCCAGATGGTGAGACCTATAAAACCCTAGAAAGTTATAAGCATATTATCGAATCATTGCTTAAGCATAAATTCAGCAGACAATGTACTTTGATTGCACTTGGCGGGGGAGTCATTGGCGATCTAACTGGCTTTGTAGCTGCAACTTATCAAAGAGGGGTGAATTATATTCAGGTGCCCACCACTTTATTGGCGCAAGTAGATTCTTCAGTTGGTGGTAAAACCGCGGTCAATCATGTGCTTGGTAAGAACATGATCGGGGCCTTTTATCAGCCTAATGCAGTATTGATAGACGTTAAAACTTTAGCTAGCTTGCCTAGTTCTGAGTTTGCAGCGGGCATGGCTGAAGTTATCAAGTACGGTCTAATCTATGATGCTGATTTTTTTGTCTGGTTAGAAAATCACGCCAAGGCCATTATTAGAAAAGAACAGACTATTTTAAGTCAAATGATCAGCCGCTGTTGCGAAATAAAAGCTGAGATCGTGGGGCAAGATGAGCGCGAATCAGGTCTTAGAATGATATTAAATTTTGGCCATACCTTTGGTCATGCTATTGAAACTTCACTGGGCCATGGCAAAATTTTGCATGGTGAGGCTGTAGCAATAGGAATGATTTTAGCGTTAAAGCTTTCGGTACAATTAGCCATGGTTTCCTCTGAGCTAGTTCAGCGAGTAGAGGCATGGCTTATGCAAATGCAACTGCCTGTAACAATACCAAAACCATGCAATATCGAAAGTTTGCTTGAAGCTATGAGCCGAGATAAAAAGAAGGTGGGTGATACTTTGCGGTTTATTGTGCTTGATGAGCTTGGTAAGGCTGTGATACGCGATGACATTTCCATGGATCAGCTGCGAGCCGTCTTACAAGCTAGTTATTAGTAAAATTTGAATTAATTTAACTCTTTATGACAAAAACTGTCTGCATTTAACTCTGATACGTATTAAGATAGCTTAATTCAAAACTTTAGTAATATCTCACATTGTAAAAAATAGCAGGCCTAGACATGACTACTCTTATAAATGATTGCTTCATAAAAGCTCTGCGACGTGAGGCGGTTGAAAGGACCCCCATATGGATAATGCGTCAAGCTGGGCGCTACTTACCTGAGTACCGAGAATTACGTAAACAGGCAGGAAGTTTTTTAAATTTATGTAAAACTCCTGAGCTTTCTTGTGAAGCGACCATGCAGCCCATTCGGCGGTTTGATTTGGACGCAGCTATTTTGTTTTCAGATATTTTGACGATACCAGATGCATTGGGGCTCGGGCTCTCATTTCATGAAGGAGAAGGCCCGCAGTTCGCTAGGACTATTAAAACACTAGCGGATATTAAAAGCTTGCCAAGACTCGATGTCCACAGTGATTTAGCTTATGTCCCCCAAGCGGTAAGCTTAATTAAGCGAGAATTGAACAACAAGCTGCCTTTAATCGGCTTTAGTGGGAGCCCATGGACATTGGCGACCTATATGATAGAAGGCAAAAGCAGTAAAGAATTTAACCTAGCAAAAGGCATGCTCTATCAGGCTCCGGCTACTTTAAAAGCTTTGCTTGAAAGCTTAACCTTAGCAATAAGCGATTACTTAACGGCTCAAATTGAGGCTGGAGTAGATGCGGTCATGATTTTTGATACTTGGGGAGGCTTGCTTACCCCAGAAAAATATCGAGAATTTTCGCTGTCTTATATGCGCCTTATTGTGCAATCTTTGAAGTCTCGTTTTCCAGCGATTCCTATAATTTTGTTTAGTAAAGGCTGTGCTCATTCGCTGACTCAAATGGCAGAAACAGGCGCTGATGCATTGGGGTTGGATTGGACTACTTCAATTTCGCAGGCGAGACTGGCGGTCGGCAATAAAGTAGCCTTGCAAGGCAATTTAGACCCGGCTGTATTATATGCCGAACCAAAAGTTATCCGAGATGAAGCCAAAAAGATTCTGGCTGATTTTGGCCCTAATCCTGGGCATATATTTAATTTGGGCCATGGTATCCATCCCGGGATTAATCCTGAGCATGTAGCAGAATTAATTAAGGTGGTCCATGGTGCATAAGACCGGCATTTTATTAAGTAATCTTGGTACTCCAGCACAACCCACTTCAAAAGCTGTGAGAAAATATCTGGCGCAGTTTTTAAGTGATAAGCGAGTAATCAATAAGCCAACTTGGCTGTGGTGGCCAATTTTACATGGCATTATCTTGCGAATCCGTCCCAAACGTTCAGCTCATGCTTATCAAAAAATTTGGATGGATGAGGGATCTCCTTTGCTTGTCTATAGCAAGCAACAGCAAAGTTTGCTCCAAACCGAACTGGGTGATAGTTATCATGTTGAATTAGGTATGCGTTATGGCGAGCCAAGCATTGAAAGCGCAATGTTAGAGTTACGCAGACTGGGCGTGAATAAAATTGTAGTCATGCCTATGTATCCTCAATATTCCATGACTACCACAGCCAGCACCTATGATGAAATCGGTCGATTCCTGCAGTTATGGGATAAGCCGCCCTCTATTCAATGTCTTCATACCTATTATGATCAACCGCTATATTTACAAACAGTGGCTAACAGTATTAAACAATTTTGGCAACAGCATGGCGTGCCTGAGAAGCTCATCATGTCATTTCATGGTTTGCCGCAATCTTATGTTGATAAAGGCGATCCTTATTATGAGCAATGCTTATATTCAGCTAATGAAATAGCTAAAATCCTGAAGCTCGAGCAAAGCCAATGGCAAATTACCTTTCAATCAAGGCTTGGTGTCGAGGCGTGGTTACAACCCTATACTGATAAAACCTTAGCGGCTCTTGCTAAGCAAGGAGTTAAAACAGTACAGGTGGTGTGCCCAGGCTTTCCCTCAGACTGCTTAGAAACTCTAGAAGAAATTGCCATGCAAAACCGAGATATCTTTATGCAAAATGGTGGGCAAGAGTACCATTATATCCCTGCTCTGAATGCGAGTCCTGAGCATATTGCCTTGTTAAAATCCCTCGTAATATAGTCATTACTAACCTATAATTCATAAAATTTATTGTTGAAAGAGTCTTATGAAAAAGAAATGGCTAATTGCAATGGTAGTGGTTGCGCTAGCAGCAGCTGGGGCAGGTTACTATTATTACTATCAAGCGCAAAATCAAGTTCCACTGGCTGTGCCCGTGACTGTCGTGTCTACGACTCCAGCGCAAACAAAAAACATTCCTATTACAACCAAAGCCCTTGGTACTATCATTGCTCCGCAATCAGCTACTTTACAGTCAGAGCAATCGGGCACCATTACGGGCATTTATTTCAAAAGCGGACAGCAAGTTAAAGTCGGTGATTTATTGATCACCCTTGATAATGCTCAGCAGAAAGCGGCCTATCTTAAAGCCCAAGCCGCCTATTTACAGACGAAAGAACAATATCACCGCTATACTTTGTTAGCCAAGCAACCTGGTACCGTGGTGTCTCAGTCGGATTACGACCAAGTAGTTAGCACTTACAAGCAGGCTTTGGCTGATTTGAATCAAGCGAGAGAAAATTTAGCTGAGACACGAATCATTGCACCATTTAATGGCACCTTAGGAACCACAGCTTTAGCTATAGGAAGTTTGGTGCAAGTGGGCAGCAATCTGGTTCCGATTGTAAATCGGCAAAATTTAGTCGTTGAATATGTGTTGCCAGAAACCAATTATGCTTATGCCAAGCTTGGGCAAACAGTTGAAATGAAAACTGATGTCTACCCTAAGCAAGTCTTTGATGCTACGGTAAGTTATATTTCTCCCCAGATCGATCCTGTGAATAGGACATTTACCCTAAGGGCGCAATTTAAAAACTCTGATAATAAACTATCACCCGGTATGCTAATGTCTATTACTCATGTATTAGCACCAGAACATGAAGTTTTAGCAGTACCAGCCATAAGTTTAATCCCTGAGGTTTCAGGCTATGGGGTATATGTAGTGGTCAATAATAAAGTGACAGAAGCCTTTATCTCAGTAGGTCAACAGTTTGATCAATGGGTTGAAGTATTAGGCGGTTTAACCGCGGGTCAGCAAGTGATTTCAGCTGGTCAACAAAAAGTTAAACCTGGGATAACGGTAAAAGTGGTTCAGTCATGAAGCTATCACAGGTTTGCATCAAACGGCCGGTTTTGACCATTGTTTTAAGCTTGATACTGATTATTTTTGGCATATTAAGTTTTCAGCTATTGCAGGTAAGGTTTCAACCATTTGTGTTTAGACCTCACCTTATGGTAATCACTAATTATGGGGGAGCTTCACCTGCATTAATTGAGCAATCTATCACTCAGCCCTTGGAATCAGCACTAGCGGGTACGCCTAATATGGATACCATGCGCTCATCTTCTACTCAGAATAAAAGCCGGATTTTCTTGGATTTCAATTCCTTAAGCCAAGAGCAATTTGTAGTTGCTCAATCACAAGTCTTGCAAGAAATTAGCGGCGTTAATTTGCCTCAAGGTGTCGAAAAGCCTGAAATCCAAGTGAGTAATGATAGTGGCGATTTATTGGATATCGGAATCACTGATCCAAACTTAAGTCTGTTGCAGCTTGTGGATTACGCTAATACCTATTTGATCAATCGGTTTCAACAAGTTCCAGGGGTAGTCAATGTTGGCATTGCTGCGCCTGATTCAGCCTTAAGGGTCTCATTATCGCCCAGCAGAATGGCCGCGTTTGGAATGACGGTGAGTGATGTGGAAGCGGCATTAGAAAACAACAATACTTCTTTTTCAGCAGGTCAAACCTATAACTCAAGCCAAACTTTACCGGTGAATGCCAGCATAAGCTTGCCAGATGTCAGTGCATTTCAAGGCTTGGTCATATCCAATAGTAACGGTCGATTGATTCGATTAGGCGACGTGGCAAATGTTCAATTTGGTCCGAGCTTTATTGGTGGATGGTTTACCCAGATTAATGGTAAGCCAGGAATCGATTTGTCGGTAAGTGTGGCGGATGACGCTAATCCAATTGCTACTTCACAGGCGGCTAAAGCGATGCTAGCTCAATTGGAAAAAACTTTTCCAGCGGGCATGAAAGCTCAAGTCATGTTTGACCTGGGGCAACCATTACTGCAAGCTATTCATGAAGTATTTATCACTATTTTAGAAGCCATTCTATTAGTGATTGCTATTACTTTTCTATGCCTAGGCAATTGGCGTGCTACCTTAATTCCTATTGTGACTATTCCCGTTTGCTTAGTCGCCTCTTTTGCCATAATGCTGACTTTTGGTTTTAGCATTAATGTGATGACCTTATTAGCCTTAGTATTGGCAGTAGGTTTAGTCGTGGACGATGCCATTGTCGTGCTAGAAAATAGCTATCGACATATTGAAGAGGGCTTATCTCCCTCTAAAGCCGCAAAAAAAAGCATTAACGAAATCAGTTTTGCCATTATTGGAATTACCATTTGCTTGGTGGCTGTCTATGCTCCAGTGGGGTTAATGCCACCGGGTTATGCCGCTACTTATTTCAAAGAATTTGCCTATACCTTAGCTGGCTGCGTATTAATTTCGGGGTTTTTAGCCTTAACCTTATCGCCTATGATGTGTGCCTATATTATTCAAGTCCATCAGCCAACTGCCTATGAAATTCGGCTTAATAAATTTACTGAACGCTTACGAGAGCGCTATAAAAATGGATTAACCTGGGTACTGGCTCATCGTAAATTATGCGGCGTATTATTTGTACTTTTACTTAGCTCGGGTGCTTGGACTTTCATTAATTTACCCACAACCTTACTGCCTAAGAGTGAATTAGATTACATCGCCCTCATGCTTAATGGGCCTAATTCTGCCAGCATCGATTATATGAAGGCACAAACCACTCAATTTATGCAGCAAGTGACTGATAACCCAGCAATTGAAAATAGTTTTACCTTTGGCGGGGGAATGGGTAGCTCAAGTAATTCCACTTTCAATTTTGTGCAATTAAAACCACAAAGTCAGCGTAAATTAACCAATGATCAGCTTGTAATTCAGCTTAATAATCTTTTGGCACAAAACCCTGCTTTGTCTGGTGGATCGATAGTACTAGACGCTAACAATAATAACTCCTTTAGCCAGCAGGGCGATTTAATGTTTTATGTGGCAGGCTTGGGCAGTTATCAAGACCTTAATCAGGCCATTAATAATTTAGTTAACCAATTAAGCCAGTATCCCGGCTTTATGAATGTGAATAATGGTTTGCAGTTTAATAGCCAAGCTTACAATTTAAATATTGACCGCAATCTTGTAGCAGAGTTGGGCGTAAATATTGGCGATTTGACCGATGCAATTGCCACTATGCTAGGGGGCAGAACCTTAATTAGCCAATATCAAGTTAATGGCCAAGGCTATCCCATCGTGATGCAACTAGCCAAAGATAATCTAATGGACTTGAGCATATTAAATAAAATCTATGTTAAAACTAATGCCGGTGGTTTAATCCCGGTGTCACGATTAGTCTCAGTAAACAGCACACTTGATTTACCTACTCGATTCCACGTTAACCAATTGCGAGCAGGGCAAGTGACTGCTTCTATAAGCCCAGGTTATACCATGGGGCAAGTAGTACATTACATCCAAACAGTGGCTAAAAATACTTTGCCAAGTGGTATGCAGCTAGTATTAGGCGGGCAGGCCCGTAACATGGTGCAAAATGGAGGCAGTTTAAATCTAATCTTTATATTGGGTATCACTTTCATTTATTTAGTATTGGCCGCCTTATTTGAAAGTTTCTTGGACCCCTTGATTATTTTATTGACCATACCGCTTTGTATCACCGGGGCATTATTCGCCTTAAAATTGGCCGGCGGCTCGCTTAATATGTACACGGGCATAGGCCTGATTACCCTAATTGGTTTGGTGTCAAAACATGGCGTGCTAATCACCCAATTTACCAATCAACTGCGTGCAGAGGGCTTTGAATTAACCGAAGCCTTAGTTCAGGCAGCTAGCATCCGCTTGCGCCCCATTTTAATGACCACTGCCACCATGGTGTTGGGCGCTATCCCGCTTATATTTGCCACCGGCACTGATGCCAATGGCCGACAACAAATTGGTTGGGTGATCGTCGCTGGCCTAGTGGTGGGGACCTTTTTCTCACTATTTGTGGTCCCAGTAGCCTATAGCGTTTTAGCTAGATATAAAAAGAAGTTGAAGCATTAGAATATGCCAGACCCTGGCTAACTTCTGCGCCAGGGCTTATTGATATGGTCAAATTATGGCAGTAAATTTAAAGTGCTAGCCAGCTGAATACCAATTAAAACCACTCCAAAAATACTGATGATCCATAAAGCAATATTGCCAATAGGTGCGCGATATGATGATTGAAGAATGGTGCTTTTACGTAAGCGCCTAACCATCATAACTGGCATAATAATTTCTAATACAGCCACAAAAATAGCACCATAGCCTAGTGCCAAAATAAAGCCTTTTGGGTAGTAAATAGCAAAGACCAAGGGTGGAATAAAGGTTAGTAAGGCTGTTTGTAAGCGCCCGTTACGGGTGTTTTGGCGTCTAAAACCATCTGCTAAGAAGTCAAATAGTCCCAAGGTCACTCCCAAAAATGAAGTAGTCATGGCAATATTAGAAAAGCCATCTACTCCGATGGTTATCCAGTGATTATTGACAATAGAGTTTAGTGTAGCAATAAAATCACCGACAGAGCTATGTTGAGCCGCTATTTCTGCATAGCTATTAGTTCCTGCTAAGGGAATGATGCCTAATGCGCATACTAGCCATAATACATAGATAAACAATGGGATGGTCGCGCCGATAATAATGATATTTTTTAAGGTTTTAACTTCTTTGTTTAAATATGAGCTTAAGCTTGGGATTACGGTGTGAAAACCAAATGAAGTTAAAAAAATGGGGGCCGCGGCCCATAAATACTTAGCGTGTCCTGGTTGTTCAACTAATTGTTGCATATTCACATGCGGTAATAATAATACTAAGACTAGCACTAAGGTTAAGCCTTTAATGGAAATTAACCAGCGATTGAGCAGGTCCACACTGCGAGTGCTTAAGAATACCGCGCTACCAAATACCAGGGTAAATAAAATCGCATTGCCATATACCGGTAGTGAATAATGCAAAAAGGTTTGCGAGGCCTGAGATAATAATGAAGCATTACCAGCAATATAAGCTGAGGTTAAGGCGTAAAGCAGTAGTAAACAGGTTAGCCAAGCTACAAACTGTCCACTTTTGCCTAGAGTGGCTAAAGCCATAGTATTAAAGTTATTTTTGTTAACGGGAAAAGCTAAATTTACCTCAAGCACTAATAGAGCTGTAGCTGTCATTAAAGCCCAAATGCCTATTAATAAAATCACCGCAGGAATAAATCCAGCTTGAGCTGAAATCATGGGCAAAGCCAACATTCCTGCGCCTATAGCTGTTCCAATCAGAATTAGGGCACTTCCAATAATTTGTAATGGTCGATTCATGATTTTCTCTTAGTAAAGTGATTTACAAAAGGTTTCTTTAAGCAAGCATGCAAGCACGATACTTACCGTGAAAGCGATGGGTAAAATTAATGCGGCATGTTGATAGGCTGCATTACTATATATTGCTACCCCATTAAGCATAGTGCCAGGCCAATTACGCTGCAAAATGTAACCAAATAAAGGCTGGAAAATCGCACCACACGACATGATTAAAGTAGCGCTTAGTGCTTCACTACTCGCGGTGATATAGCTTGGATTGCTTTCAATAACTAAGGGATAAGTAATGATTTGAGTGCCAGTAAATAAGCCTAATAAAAGGAACAGGCTCATTAAACTTTCATAATTAAGCGAATTGTCATATAAAATGACTAGCGAAGTCGCTAAAGTTAAGATAGCACCAATTATCATCGGTAATTTACGGCGACCAATTCGGTCTGAAATCCATCCGCTAATTGGTGAGCCCACTATCAAGCCTAAAAATATCATCGAGGACACATTGGCAGCTTGGTCTGCGGGTAAGTGATGCAGCTGGATCAAATAATCTTTGCCCCAGAGTGCACCCAGTACAATGACTGGTATGGTCATTAAGTTGGTATAAATGCCGGCGAACCAGGTGTGTTTATTGCTAAGGGCCTGGCCAAAGCTTTTCCAAAAACCCATGTTATGAAGGGCCTGATGCTCTGTCTGATGCGCCGCTTCTGTGTTTTTAGGGTAATCATGCACAAACAGCCAAATGATGAGTAAAAACACCACGCCAAGGCTCGCAATGATGTCTAAGGTATAACGCCATGAGCCTAGAATTTGATTTAACAGATCAATTTGTTGCGCAATCATGCCACCCATCATAGCCATGGTGACCACTAAACCAATAACTAAGCCTGAAAGTCGTGGTGGAAACCAACGAGAGGTTAATTGAGCGCAGCTTAATAAGCAAAGGGTGCTGCCCATGCCGGTGACAAATCGGCAAATTTGCGCCACTAAAAAATTATGAGTGGCAGCAAACATATAGGTGCTGGCAATACAAACCAACATCGCTATGATCAGCATTTTACGAGTAGATATCCGGTCTAAACATAAGCCTACTGGAATCAAAAACAGCACATTAGCATAAAAATACATAGCTGAGAGATTGCTGACTTGTAAGGCTGTGACATTAAATGATTGCCTTAAATCATCATTCAGCGCATTAAAACTATTCATATTAATGAACTCGAATAAAAAGAATAATGCTGCCGAAAAAACGACAATCCAGGGTTGGATGCGAGTAAATGTAAGGGTTTTCATAGTTGGCAATAGTCTCGTTTTAATAATTCTTGCGTATATTACCTCACCTTGATCTTTTTTTCAGAAAAAAAATTAGGTATGATACGCGCCTGGTTCGAAAGTGGTGCTAATTGTTATTCACTAACTGTAAGGTTAGCTACTGAGTTGAGTGAGCTCTCTAGATCCTGATGAATGCTTTGCATTATCAGGATGACAATTAACTAAGCATGCTGCTAAGATGATTTGTCAATTAGGACGCAGGTTTTCTACTGCGCTCCGAGGGTGACAAAAATGCAGGAGCAATTTTTGAGCGCTGCGCAAGCGGCGACCTGCAAGGCGAAGATCAGGAAGTTCTGAGTAAAATGCTAGGATGGCATTTGTCCAAACCGTTTGACCTAAGGTCATCGGTTAGTCCCGAAAGGGAAGAGTTGTAAAGTTATGGAGAGATGGCAGAGCGGTTTAATGCGGCGGTCTTGACTAATTTGACTGGATCAAATTAGGACGCAGGTTTTTTTACTGCGCTCCAAAGGAGCAAATGCTAGGATGGCATTTGTCCAAACCGTTTGACCTAAGGTCATCGGTTAGTCCCGAAAGGGAAGAGTTGTAAAGTTATGGAGAGATGGCAGAGCGGTTTAATGCGGCGGTCTTGAAAACCGTTGACCTTCACGGGTCCGGGGGTTCGAATCCCTCTCTCTCCGCCATAGCTTTAATCCCCAAATACATCGTTAAACCTTCGTCGAGCACGTCGGTTATTTAGTGCGTACTAAACTCCCTAGTGCTCGCTCGCTTTGCCTTGTCTTTGGGGATTATTAAGAGCTATGGTTGAAAAAAGTGGATGAGAACCTATCGCGTAGCGATCACGGTTCGACTAATTCGCCTGGAGCGAATTGAGCGTTGCCACGTCAGTGCAACGAGCTGAAAGCCGGAGGCCAGGATGGCCGGAGTAATCCCTCTCACTGCCATATAAAAAAAGGAGCCTTGAGCTCATTTTGCCATAGCTTTATTATTGTACAAATACATCGTTAAACCTTCGTCAAGCACGTCGGTTATTTAGTGTGCACTAAACTCCCTAGTGCTCGCTCGCTTTGCCTTGTCTTTAGGGATTATTAAGAGCTATGGTTGAAAAAAGTTACAATATTAGCGCTTGAACATGCATTAAAAGAATTCAAAAAAGGCCTTAGCCAAATTAGTAAGAAATCACGAAAATAAGTTAATTATAAACTTCTTGAAATATTTATTTAATATGTCAAAGTAAGGGTGGATCTATAATCATTCTCAAAAAAGGAGTTAATATGATCAAGAAAATACTATTTGCAGCTACATTAGGCTTGCTATTGAGCCACAGTGCATTTGCTGCAAAAAATGCTGATCCTTTGAGTCTATCAGGGACTTATTTATGTGGTGGCTATGACAAGCATGATGGCTACCTTGGTAATGTTAAGCTAATTATGTCAGTGGATGCTACAAACAGTGATGCGCAAAATGGTTATATTTCCTATCATTACAACGTAAAAGAGGCGGATGGCACAACCTATGCAGGCGCGGCAGTAGCAAGTGGTAACACTTTAGCCATGTACTTTGTGAACCAAAAGCCTGGTAGCAGCGCAGATCAAGGTGTCAGCTTAGGTTTTATCTCTCACGACCAAAATGCTCAAGGTGCAACCGCAACACAAATCCACAAGTTCTACTACGAGCCTAATTATCAAGGTGGCGGTAAAGGCGCAGAACTTTGCACAAAACAAAGTTAAGCTATAGCAATTGCAGCGCGGTGTAGAGGCTCTTTTTTAACTCCGCGCAATTTTTGTTTTGAAAATAATTATTTATTGTTATGACATTCAGCTTCTGCCATACTCTGTTTAGCTGTGAAAACATCCAATTATATTGGGGCATTTTAGGGGGTATAAAATATTAGAAGCTGTTCGTTTATACAATTTGCAACTGCTTAATCCTCAAGCTAATTATGGCAATACGAACCATGTTCTCGGCATATTGGAATAGATTTTGATCGTTGCACAACTTGCAGCGACTAATAGGGCGAAGGATATCTCCGCTGTATAGTAATAAAATGGTCTTCCCCATAAACAGGGGCACTTTGTATTAGCTTCATTTCAATTGAATTATATCAGCGTCCCATCGCTTTATGTAATTCATCACGTGATTTATCATAGCTTTCAAGAGCTTTTTGAGCATCTGCTAAAACCCTATCTGATCTTGAGACGCTATCACACACCTCTTTATGGTCGGGTATTACACGAGTTCCGAATACTAGAGAAGCAGCGACATAAGCAGCTTTTAAAACAGCAGATGTTGCCTTAGTGACTGGGTTTGGCGAAAGCATAGGTTGACTTTCATAATTCTACCCCCATCTGTTTAATTATAGCTACTTTAATTCTTTTTGATATTGATTACAATGTGAGAGAGATTGGTGGTCAATTTCTCATCAAATTTTACTTTGACTTTGTGATAATGGCTATATATTCTCAAGCTAAATAAAATAAACATTGTTCACAATCAATGAATCAGTTAATGATTAACAAAAAACCATTATCATACTTTTTATTTTCCTACAGTCTGTTATTAATTTTAGCTTGCTGGGTTTTATTTCCTACCGGTGATACATTTTATTATTGGCAATGGAGCCAGCATTTAGCTTTATCCTATTATGATGGCCCACCAATGATTGCATATTGGTTGCGGTTTTTTACCTCATTGTTTGGGCATAGCATTTTAGTGCTGAATCTAGCTGGTATGATTTGTGCTTTTCTAACGGCCTTTTTTGTCTACAAGACAGCTAAAAATGTAGCCGATGTTTCAACTGCCTATTTAGCAGCGACTCTCTGGCTATTATCTCCATTAGTAACGCAAGACCTGATTGTGAGGTTTACCTATGATAGCCCCTTAAATTTATTTTGGGCCATGACGGTGTATTTTGTCAGTTGTTACATACAGCGACAAAGAACTTTAGATATCTACCGAATAGGGTTCGCAATTGGATGTATGTTGTTATCAAAATATACTGGAATAATACTAATTTTAGGCTTGCTTAGCTGCATGGTAATTATGCCAACTTGTCGTAGTTTATTGAAGAATGTGCATTTCTATCTAGCTCTGTTGATAATTGTAATTATGTTTAGCCCAGTTTTAATTTGGAATATCCAACACCAATTTGGTTCTTTTATCTATCAACTTAATGATCATAAGGCGATTAATCTGACTATTATGGACCGGATTAGGATAGTTGCTAATTACATTTTAGGAATGATAGGCAACTGTAATTTTCTTTTATTAATCCCATTGGTTATAGGGTTTAAGTATAAAAACCAACAGTCATCGCTAGTTTTAACCATGCTAAATATTATTTCAGGAGTGTTTGTTCTGTTTTGGCTTGCTTTATCAGCATTTAGCTATGTAAAAATCAATTATATGGCGCCATTTATGGTCTCTGGGAGCATCTTAAGTGCTTACTATATTATGAAATACAATTATTCAAAATTAGCGGTATCGCTGATAAGTTTATTTTTGCTGATTAGTATTTTCATTATTGCATTTAATAGCTATTTAGTAGGCTGGACTGGAAAGGGCTCAAAAATTGCAGTGGCCCAAACAGCCAATCAATATTATGTAGTAAATAATGAACCCATTATTACTTATGGGTTTTATTCAGCGGCTAGAATGGTGTATTGGCTAAAGGGACAAACTATTCATTCCTTATCCTGTGATAGTCAGCAAGATAATCAGTTTGCTTATTGGGACCAAAATTTTAAATCTGAGCTTACGCATAAACAGATCAAGCAGGCGCTTTACTTGGACTTTATTGACCATAGTGATTGTATAAAGCAACATTTTGCTACGTGTAGAGAGCTACCTATTATTGAATACAAAAAGCCCATTCCTTTTACTCATAAAATACAAGCCGCACAAATGGTGGTTTATCAATGCAGCAATGTTTGAGATGAAATTTAAGCTCACTGATTTGGTCCTATAAATTAATTTAGTTGCAGGCTTCACCAGATTCATCAGCTTCTGCTATCATTTGATAAGTTAAACTAACTTACAGGTGTCTTGTGAAAAAGCTACTTCCTCTCGTTGCTATGATGGGTGCATTGCTAAGCGGTTGTGTATCTGTGAATCCAGCTACCAAAATTCCTCAAGATCCTTACGAGTCGTATAATCGTGGTATGTTCCAATTTAACGAAGATTTTTATGGGGCCTTCGTTGAGCCTGTGACCAAAGTTTATGATAAAACTCCAGCGTCGACCAGAAGTGGAGTTAGGAACTTCTTTAATAATATTTACACTGTGGGCGATATTGGCAATGATTTATTACAAGCTAATTTTCGCTATGCTGGACGTGATACCGCTCGATTATTTATCAACACCTTTATCGGATTTTTTGGTTTTCATGATGTGGCTAGCCAAATGGGTATTCAACCGCACCAACAAAGCTTTGGCATGACTTTGGCAAAATGGGGCATGGTGAATTCATCTTATTTTATCGTTCCAATATTAGGGCCCTCTACGGTAACAGGTGCCGTAGGTATGGTGCCAGATTATTTCATGAGTCCTGTGACTCATATCGACTCAACCACCACCCAGTATGGAATGAAAGGCTTAAGCATGATACAAACTGCATCTGATAGCCTACCTAAACAGAAATTTATTATGTCTATGGCCTTGGATCCTTATGTGGCGATTCGTAATGCCTACCTGCAAAACCGTCAATATGTTATTCAGCAAATCCAAACGGATGGAAGTGATGCTAATCAAGGGCCAGCACCAGCTTCTCATGCTATGCCTTCAGCTCAGCCTGAGGCTCCAGTTAAACAGGTGGTTTCAGCTCCAGGCCGAGTATAAGTTTAGGCACATAAAAAAGCCCGATTATTCGGGCTTTTTTATGCTTGCTATATTTAAATGGATTTTGAGTTTCGGCTTCTAAACATTAGGATCAATAACGGTATGGCCAAAATTACCCCATCACCAATTAACATCATACCAATATAAGGCATGCTGTTATGAATAGAGATCTGATTAGGTGGGAATAGGCCAAGTAAGAAGCCTATAGCACATAAGATTATGGCAATGCCGCAAATTAGCCAAATGGCAGGTTTTCCGCCAGGGATGCGATAAGGGCGTTCAAGGTTAGGCTGGCTATAGCGTAACTTAATCGCAGAACTAAACAATAAGATATAGGCAAGTACAGTAAATTGACTCGTCCAGGCTATAAGCGTCCAAAATGCACTCTTAAGGCTCGGCATAAATAAGAATACACATGCCAACAATGTACCTATAATACCTTGAAGTAATAAGATATTAGAAGGCATACCAAAGCGATTGAGCTTAGCAAATATTTTTGGGAACTCACCATCGGCTGCCATTTCTCGCATGCCTCGAGCGGGGCCAATTAACCAAGCACTCATGCTGGCAATGCCACCAAATGCAATCAATGCCGCTAAAACTGGGGTAAACCAAGCAATATGAAATGCGGTAAAAAAGCGAGAAAAACTCTCAATTAAGCCATTAAGCAAGTTGATTTGATCACTGGGGACAACCATGGCAATTGACATGGCGGCCATTGAGCTTAAGGCAAAGATCAAAATGGTGGCTAAAAACATCGCACGCGGATAAGAGCGTTGAGGATTAGTCACGTTTTGGGCATGAAATGCTGTAACCTGCATTCCTGCATAGGCAGATAACACTCCTAAGAAAAATACTAAACTTCCGATTTCAAAATGGGGCAGGATAGCATGGGGAGTTATTGTAATTTGGATCGGATGCTTGGTCATGACCCAAATAACACCCAAGATAATAATAAAAGCTCCAGGTAGTATGGTGCCAAACAGGGCGCCAAAAATATTTAACAAGCTGGTGGTTCTAATGCCTAGCATATTAAAAAAGGTACAGCCCCAATATACCAGCATCATTATGGTGAAGAGGTAAAACTTATCGGTAGCTAATTGCGGAAAGCCAATATAAGCAATGGTGGCTACTATGCTTGATAGAGTGGTGGGGAAGGCAATTACATTATTGATCCATTCCATCCACATAGCCAAAAAGCCCACTTTGTCTCCAAAGGCCGTGCGGGTCCAAGTATAGACTCCCCCATTTTTAGGTAAGGATGTAGCAAGCTCAGCGCAAACTAAAGCACTAGGAATTAAAAAACATAATGCGGCTAAGCCATAAAAGAATAAAGATTGTAAGCCAACACTAGCCATCATTGGCAAGCCACGCAAACTTAAAATGGCCGATATGCTAATCATGGCAATGGCAAATGTGCCTAAAACTTTTGGTTGGGAGACCGAGGACATAGTCAAAAACTCCTATATGGATTTGCCTTGGAAGTATAGTGATTTACTACTGAAAAGAAAGATTGAGAGCGATTTTGATAAATAAAATTTTAAACAAAATAAACTTTAGTATTTGCAAAATGTTTTTTTATGTCTAGAATTACATTGTAAAACACAAAAGCATTTTTACGGGGGAATATCTAATGTCGGATAACTATAATATTGTAGCGACAAACAAAGATCCACAAGTAACTTTACGTCTCCCTAAAAAAATCCTAGAGCATCTTGTGCAAAGAGCGACTGAAAATGGCCGCACCCTTCAGACTGAACTTGCCATGCGTTTAGCTAGAACACTTGAAAATGATCTCAAAATGATCGCAGAAGATAATATTTTGGCTTTAAGGGCTTTAGAGGCTTTACGTTTTAAGGACGAATAGCTTTAGCTTTTTCAATGGCATTGCCTAAATAGTTACCTGGGGTGAGCGTTTTGAGCTCACTTTTTATTTGTGCAGGCAGTTCTAAGCTATCAATAAATTCACTTATGGCTCTGCCATCTAGTTTTTTGCCACGGGTTAGGGTTTTTAATTTCTCATAAGGTTCTGCAAGACCATACCGACGCATTACAGTTTGAATAGCTTCTCCTAATACTTCCCAGTTATGTTCAAGGTCAAAAGCTAATGCTGTAGGATTAGCTTCAAGCTTGTTTAAACCTTTTAGTAACGAGTGATAGGCGATTAAGCTATGAGCAACTCCCACCCCCACATTACGTAATACCGTTGAGTCTGACAAATCTCTTTGCCAGCGGGAGATAGGTAATTTTTCAGCCATGTGATGAAGTAGGGCGTTAGCCATACCCAAATTGCCTTCAGCGTTTTCAAAATCAATGGGGTTCACTTTATGTGGCATAGTCGAGGAGCCCACTTCATTGGCTACCACTTTTTGTTTGAAATAGCCTAAAGCGATATAGCCCCAAACATCACGGCTAAAGTCAATTAGTATAGTGTTAAAGCGGCCGACTGCCTGAAATAGTTCAGCAATATAATCATGGGGTTCAATTTGGGTAGTGTACGTATTTGGGATGAGTCCAAGCTTGGTTATAAAGTTTTCAGATAATTGAGGCCAATTAATTTCAGGATAAGCAACCATATGAGCATTAAAATTGCCAACTGCTCCGTTCATTTTTCCCATTATGTCGCAATTTGCGATGGACTGATACTGACGATGTAATCTTGCAACCACATTGGCAAATTCTTTTCCTACGGTAGTTGGGGTGGCAGGCTGACCATGGGTGTGAGACAACATAGGCATCTCGGCATAATTATGCGCGCAGTCTGTAATAGCTTTGATCAATTGATGGCATAGTGGCAGTAAAATACTTTCTTTACTGTGTTTAAGCATTAAGCCATACGCAAGGTTGTTGATGTCTTCAGAGGTGCAAGCAAAATGAAGGAATTCTTTAATGGCTCTTAATTCCGCGAGGTTTGAAAATCGTTCTTTTAAAAAGTATTCCACAGCTTTAACATCATGGTTGGTAGTGGCTTCAATATGTTTAATGCGCTCAGCATCGGTCAACGAAAAACTGTTAATTAAGTTTTCTAAAAATTCATTAGCAGTTAGGCTTAGGGCGGGAATTTCTGCAATGCCAGGCTCATTAGCAAGGGCTTGTAGCCATCTAATTTCCACCACGATTCGATAATAAATTAAACCATATTCACTCATGGTGTTACGTAAGTTGTCTAATATGCTGCCATATCGTCCGTCAACAGGAGATAGTGCAGTTAATGAGTCCAATTTCATGAGTAGGTTCCTTTATTAAGCCAAGACTATTTAGTATAACCAATAATTTACAGATTGAATAACATGGTTTTACTCTTGCCGTAAGTTAAATAGAATGAAAATTTTGATCGATAAGAAGACAGGAGTCAGTATGCGACATCTAGGCTATGGTCTTATGGCCTTACTAACAGTTATCAGTATGCCAGCCCAGGCACAATTTATTGGTACCGATTTATCGAGTATCCATAAGATAACACCTAAAGAGGATGGAACTTTCAAGGGCAGTAATATTGCAGCCGGTGGCACCTTAAATACCGGTAATACCAGTTCCTTAAATATCAATGCCAGTGGCTTGTTGGAATATACTCACCACCAATGGGTGGATTCTTTTAATGCCATGTATCAACGTGAACAAACCCGTGAAACGGGCTTAAAAGTTAATCGAACTTTTTTGCAGGGCCAGAGTGTTTATAATTTAGACCCAAAACAATTTTTATATACCCAGCTCAACTATACTCGCGATAAGTTTGATGGTTACAACTATATCGTTAACTGGGCCGTGGGTTATGGACGAAATGTAGAAATGCCCAAAAATATGGAATTAAGCTGGATGGCGGGCCCAGGTGTTAATCAATCTCAAGACATTAATAATGTTAAAAAAACCAGTCCATCGGTTGAAGGAGCAATTGAATACACTTGGGCTATCCGATCCGATTTAAAATTTAGCGAAAATTTGCAAAGTATTGCCACCAATAATAATGTCAGGACCATTTCCACCACCGGACTAAGCACCAAAATAGCCGGAAATTTGAATCTAGAGCTCATGTTCCAAGCCATTAATGATAATCATCCACCCGCGGGTAAAACCGGCTTTAATACCATAACGAGTTTGCAGTTGAGTTATCAAGTCTAGGGTGGTCATGATATAACAATGATGCAACTAGATATGAAAGATGAGGATATTGACTTGTAAGTTTGGCATTGAATCATTATCATAAAGCCGCTTGGGAGAGATGCCGGAGCGGCTAAACGGCCCTGACTCGAAATCAGTGGGGGGCGAAAGTCCCACTAGGGTTCAAATCCCTATCTCTCCGCCACTTCCAGCCCGATCACCTAATTCCAGAAAATTGCCATTGAGGGCATTTTGTGGGTATTATTTGCTTGTTTTCTATCTAAATCAATTCAAATATTAAATATTGCTAAAACGGTGAGCTTTGATTTATAAAGATTTACAGCGTTGATAAATATAGTCTGCACTGATTAATAATCAGTGCAGTTAATCAGAGGAAATTTAATGGAAGAAAATATCAATGATTTAATTTTATGGATTGATGAATTGATTAAATATAGAGGAGAGCACCTTGCAGCTTTTGATTGGAGTGAAAATCAAGAAGAGCTACAATACCAAGAATACATTCTCTGGTTTTTTGATATCATATTTGAACATTTATTATCAATTCAAGCTTTAACAAAAGCTGACCGTTTTCCTCGTTATGCTCATACTTTGGTAGTTATTTCACGATCAATGCTTGAAGGAGCAGCAATATTATGCTGGCTTTATGATGGGGCACGTGAGGATTTAATTTTGAAAGCAGATTTGGTTAAAGATTATATCAAATTTAAAAGCTTAATAGAGGCAAAAAATGAAACCAATCTGGGTTATGAACTTACAAGCAATGACAAAGCTTTTATTGATAATCACCGTAATTTCTTAAAAGAGAATGACCAACAGACAAGGCTAAAGCCTATAGAAAAAATAAGTAATGGCGATGTTTATAGAGAGTTTTATCGTGCAGTAAAAAAACGCCTTAGCATTGATGATTTGATTGATAAATTAAGTCAGAGGCTAAAAATAAGAAAACAATTGGATGGCGTTTATGATAGATGTTCTGAAATTGCTCACTTCAATCCAGTTGCTCTTAAACGCTATATGATTAGAGAGCCAGATAATCTCTTTTTTGATTCAGGCAATAGTGAACTAATTTGCGCAAGTTTGAAAATAGCTGGATTATGTGCAGGCTTTGCGATTGATATGACGGCAACTGCATTTAAAGTAGACATTTCTAATTTTGAATTACTTAATAAGTGACTTAATAAATTTAAAAATAACAACCTTGCTATTCTGAACTTCGTTAATAAGCAATCTATCTGGCGGCTCTTACTTCTTGTCATCAGTAATTGTTAGCGGCCACTTAGCTCCAAAGCCAGCTGTTTTCAAATTATTTTGAAAATCAACTAAAGTCTGATCAATCGCATTATCAAGAATTTTCCAGCATGTTATTTCAGTATAATATTGTAATTTATCACAGTCAGTCTCTGAAACATCATTTCTATCCCCATGATGGACTAAAGAAGATCGTACATCATAAAGTTTTTTGATGTCGTTATATATCAGATATCTTGCTTCAATTTCTCCGATAATTGTTGCTGTATTTCGTGCAATAGTGTCTGTTACTGGGGCGCCATTACTAAATGTTAATAAAGCTTCAAGTGCTGTGAAAAAGAAAAGAAACTTGGTGGCTAAATCAGTAGATTGACGTGCTTTTGTCATCCATCCTAAAGCTCTTTGTAAGCACTCAGCTGTAGTATCTTTTTTCGCATCAAAAATAGCGTTGCAAGTTTGAGAAAAATTATCTTGAGCAAGCAAATTTACTGTTTTTTGGTGAATTTCATAAATGGGGTGATTAGTCATGCTATAGCCTTTAGGTTTGCCATTTTCGACGGTAATAAATGGACTAACTCCTTCTCTTTTTTGAAAAGCCAGTGGATCTAGATGCCCTATGTATGGAAACAATCCAAAAGTTGATTTATGTTTAAACTGGTATAAACGTAATAATGAGAGAGCTATATCGATATACCATTGCGCCAAATTTTCTGCTCTTTTGGGGCTGCATTTTAAAGAAATGACAAAACATTGACTCGATATATGAAATTCTAAAGCCTTATCGGCAATTATAAGGCCACTTTTTTCTTCATCGATCACTAGTTGTTCATTATTGAACAGATAGGGGTAGCTAGACTGTAAATCTTTTGAGAGTTTACATTTAACAGGGCCAATCTCAAAATTACTCACTCCTACTAGTCGGATTGCATGGTTAGGAGCAATAAATTCAATATTGGTATTAGTAAAGGATGCTAGGCTTTGAAGTATTTCATCTGTTTTGTCTTTATTGTCATAATATTGTGCAGCAGCTTTTTTATATAGCAAAGTTCGAATTTCTACGTCTGAAATAATGGATGAGCTGTATTTTTTACGTAGAGCCTTGATTGAATCGTCTTGATAGTTACTGAGTTCAACATCAATCAAAAAATAAATTTCATTGATTCCTATATGGGGCTTACCTTGTCTTATAATGCTCCGTATTTCTACTGCATCATTTACCACGCACTTTTGCGCATGGTTCAAGAAATTTTGTATCGAGGACTTATTCATGTTGCCAGCCAGATCGCAATCTTAATAAGCATGTATTGTACATTGCTTAGTTGATATTGATCTATGCCTTAAATTTTAATAATTAAAAACAAGCTCTAATAATTTACTAACCAATATTATCTGATGTTTTTATTCAAAAGCGTGCTTTATTTATATGAATTAAACATTTAACTTGAAAAGAAAACAAGTTTATGGAAATCTATTGAACTAATTTTATACTAAGGTCCATTGCAAATTAGTTTGGTATAAAGGAATTAAAACTTTAGCAAGGAAATAGCTATGAGCCAGCCCTTATTCAAGATAAATCCAAGATTGACTATGTTGTTAAGCATGACCTATCGGTCATCGGAGGCAGCACTGAAAGAGTTGATCGATAATGCATGGGATGCTGATGCAACTTTGGTTAATATTTTATTGCCAGAGCCTATGACTGACCAGCCCATTATTATTGAAGATAATGGAATTGGAATGACTGAGGCTGAACTTAGGGAAGAATACCTATTTATAGCTAACAACCGAAGAGCTCAAAGAGGCAATTTAACCAAAAAACTTAAGAGGCAAGTAAAGGGGCGTAAAGGTGTTGGCAAGTTTGCAGGGCTTTTAGCAGCCAGCAAAATGAGAATTGAAACTTGCTCCAATGGAAAACGAAGTGAATTAGAATTCGATAAAGATGCATTACAGCAATTTTCTGAATTGTCAGATATACCAATTAATATAAATGTGGTAGATGATTCTTCTCATCAAACGGGGACACGCATAATCCTTACGGGCTTACTGCATAACCTCAAATTCCCATCTCCCAATAAGCTTAAACAACTTTTAATACAAGAGTATGGTAGGTCAACAGGTTTCACTATAAAAATTGATAATAAAATATTGGATATTGATGATATTCAAGGTAAGTATACGGATATAAAGCCCTTAATTAAAGGGGTGGGCGAGGTCAAGTTAAGATTTACGATTTCAGATCAAAAGAAGGACATGAGAAACCCTGGAATAGTTATTAGGGTAGGGGGGAAGGTTGTTGGTGAACCTACATTTTTTGGATTAGATAAAGATGATTCCTTTCCTGAAAAACTACTAAATAAATGCTATGGAGAAGTCGAAGTTGATGGTCTGCTTGACGATGTTACAGCAGATTGGGGTGCCATTATAGAGAATAGCGAAAAGTTACAAGCACTCGAACAAGCATTAAAGCCAATATTATATCAAAAATTTAATGAAATATATGGTAAGGAAATAAACTCAGCCCATGCCCATATACAAAATCGTATTAAAGCTCGCCTAGCAAAATTGCCTGAATATAAAAGGCAATTTGCAGAAGAAGCTATAAAAAAAATACTAGAGAAATTTTACAAAGAGCCACAAGATAAAATTGATCCTATTGTAAATGTTATGCTTGATGCCATTGAGTTCGATTATTACAGAAAAGTTTTACACCATATTGACAGTTCAGAGAAAACTGAAGTGTTTGCTTTTGCTGAAGCTTTAAACTTATTTGGTATGTATGAAATGTCTAAGATGGTTGAACAAGCAAATAATCGTATACAATTTTTAGATAAGTTAGAAAAATTATGTTCGACTCAAGATACAGTAGAGGCTATTCTTCATAAAGCAATCGAAAAAAGCCTATGGATTATCGGGCCTAAATATACGCTTTTTAGTTCAAATACAACCCTTAAAAACCAAATTGAGAAGTTTCTAGATAAAAAATATACAGGCAAAAATGCTAATAAAAGGCCTGATCTTATGCTCAGTGAAAACATGGATGGTTCATATTTGCTTATAGAATTTAAAAGACCATCTCATTCATTGGTTCATAAAGATTATCAGCAAGCTACTTCGTATAGGAATGAATTTAGAACACATTCTTTAAACGAAAATATCGAAGTATTAATTATAGGGGGGGCAAAAGGCAGGGACTTGCCTAGCCATAAAGACATAGAGCAAAATGTTAGATTTGTTACATACAAAGATGTAATTTCAACTGCAAGAAGACAATTGGAATGGCTATTATCAAATGAATTAACTTAATTGTTATATATCGTGCTGCAATCAGCTATACCAAATCATTGTGGGCATTTTGCGGGCATTAACTATGCACAATTGTGCATTTTCGTGAAAATATGCAGTGTACGTCCCAAAAGTTAAAGTTTACTTGAGCAAAGATTATTCTTCTCAAGTGTTTATATTATAAGAAATTTGTTAATGGCCAATATCTATACTCATTTTAATTATTTTGCTATCGTATGGCTCGCAGATATAAATTAAGATTACTGTCACATGCTTAAGGAAAAATAATGCCAATTTATAACTTTACTAGCCATGAAGAACTAATCCAAGCCATTAAGCGTGCAGATGAGTATAAATTATTGAGTGAAGAAGATATCGCAGGTCTTCAAGCTTATTACAGCCGTAAGCCCATTGATAACTTGATGCAAGATTTGCCTGTATTAACTAGCTACCTTATAACTCGTCAAAGATTGCAGCCAAAAATGCGATTACCTTTAACTATTTCCAAGCCTAAATTAAACCCGATCAAAAACACAGCGTCTAAACCCGTAACGCTTTCCGTTATTCACCTAGCAAATTCACATGCTGGTGAGGGTGATACCGATCTTAACAAGTTTTTAGTTAGAAGGTCTCAGTTGAATCTTGCCAGATTTTTGCGTAAAGAATTCAATAAATCTAGCACTGGAGCTGGCGTATTTTTAGAAGGGGAATATGAAGATATATTTGCACTGCCTGCTAGTGAAAGTCGTGAAATGAAAGCTGCCATTCGGTTCCTATTTGGCAAATCGTTTCCCGATGATTTAAAAGAAGATGCGCTATCATATGAACAGCAGCATGCTCTTTGGTACTATGGGGCTACTAAATTATTATTCGTACAAGATAGAATTAAGGCTATATATTGCCTAGAAAACTATAGGCTTTTCTCTCAAGTTACTTCAGCAATTTCTGCTGCGGCCTCAGTGCCTATTGCAGAGGGTGGGTTGGCTGCCTATAGCAGGAGCTTGCATATAAATCGTCAGCTGTTTGCTTTACACAAGGTTGTACGAATTGCATTAGAAAAAGACTTAAATCGAGCTTACGTAGCCTATGGGTTTTTGCATGATTTGAGGCCAACATTTGCACTACTTAAACCCTATATTAGCTTTCCATTGAGAATAATATATAAACGTGTAGAGACTTTGTCTTATGAAGACTATCAGTCAAATTTTAAGTCAGAACAATATTCTGATATTAATCTTGCGCTTCAGAAACAGATAGAGGATGCCGTTAATAGTACTAAAAATTATGAAGAATATTATTATGGTGGCGCTGGGCCTGATGACTTCTTGACTAAGGGGAAAAATAAAGGCATTGAAGACATTTTGGCGTTAGACGATGCGATTTCTTCACCTTCTGCAATAAGCCCTAAAGCTGCGAATGAAATGATCACTTCTTCTAGTAATCGTCAATCCATGATTTGGATGGGCTCTTTATCCATCATTGCGCTATTAGCATTGGCTTATGTTATCTATAGTAAATTTGCCAGCAGTCGCAACCGTCCGGCACTGGTTTTTGCTAAACCAACTACGAATAAGGCCCGTGGCCGCGTAGTAAGTGCTCAGTCTAACAAAGAGGGTTCACGCATAAAGCATGAATAGTTTTTTTAAAAAGAGTTATTATTAAAAGCCACAAAATCGCTAGAAAAAGTTGAAAATTGTACTTTTTTCTGCCGAATTCTTTTTTTTATCGAGCATGGAGTGATATGGCCTAATAAATTTGCAGATTTTGAAATCTCTAGTATTTGGCCAGTTGCTCAGTTTAGATGTTTGGACTTTGCAAAATAAATAGTATTTTTTCTTCAGTTTTTAGTAAAATTTTCTTTCAAAATACATTTGCTCAAACTTCTGAGTATTCTCATCTTAAGCTATAACTCTAGCATTTAATGCTATAAGCTATGTCACGGCTAAATTCAATATTCCATTAGGCAGTCAGCCATCTAAATTAATGACAAGCAGGGGTAGTTAAATGTTTATGAGTCCAATGCAAGAAAATCGCTTCATGGCAAGCTACCAAGCTGATTTAGAGAAGGAAATTATTGAAGAAGGGGAAGCTGTCAATACCTTGATCGGTTTAGGCGACTTGTATCATGCTGGAGCGAATGGCCGAATTAAAAACATTCAAAAAGCCATGAAATATTATGAAGCAGCCATTAAAATCTATTGGGAAGCATATGATGCAGTTTATAAATTGGCCAGAATATACCAATATGATCAATTTAGTGATGATAGCAAATTGCTCGTTGCAAAAAATATTAAATTATCAGCCTACTTTTTTTCCATTTTGACTGCTGGCCTGAAAGATAATGAAGAAGTGGGTCACTTATATCGTGAGGATTTAGATTTAAAGCTGCATTCAAATGCGGCCTATTGCCTGGCACATCTCTTGCTAAAAGAGGAGAGTTTAGTTTTGGATAAAGAGATCAGCTATATTCAGGAATTAAACTTAGAAATAATGGGTTGTGATTATGATGTTTACAAAAAATTTACTAATGCAGCCCAACGGCATAAGTTCGCTATCGCTTTATTAAAGCTTGCTGCAAAATACGATCATGCAAAATCCCGTGCCAACTTGTTTAAATTTTATTCTGAAGGCAAGTATGTTGAAAAAGATGAGAAACGAGCATTATCTTACACTGAAAAAACCAAGTCTGAGTCTGACACTTCAAAAGGGTATGGTGCAATAATTATTTCTAGGTCTAAAATGACCCTGGAGTATGAAAAGGAATTTATTGCTACCTTAGATCACAAACTTAAAGCTGGAGAAATTTCTGAAAGTGAAGGGGGCAGCACTCTAGTAGCGTTAGGTAAGATGTATGAAGAAGGCACAATGAGAGCCATCAATCTCAAGCAAGCGATAAACTATTATGAAAAGGCTATTGTAATCAAACAGTTTGATATCCTTGGCGTTTACCACTTAGCAAAAATTTACCTAAACGATCATATGAGCGCGGATGGTAAAATTATAGTAGCTAAAAACATCAATATAGCGGCTTTTTTGTTTATAGAGCTAGTGGCGAAATATGGAAGTGAAAGCACACTGGCTCAACAAGAAATACAAGCATGCATTGATGCCGTATTTCATGTTGCTAAGATAAGGATAGAAAACCATGGATATGGAACATTTTCACATAAAGATATAGGTTATTTGCAAGAAATTTTCGGAAAGAGTATTGAGCTCAAGCTAAGTCAATATAGTGAGGGAAAGATATTTCGACTTGGAAGATTAGGTGCTGAAACTATCGTCTACTTGAGGTTGGCAGCTAAACGAGGGCATGCCCAAGCCTGCTTATTATTATCTAAGATTTATTCGAAAGGTTTAGTGATAGGTTATTTAGATCAATTAAACCATGATCATAAGGAGCATTTCGCAGAAAAAGATGACAGGGAGGCGGCTTTCTACTATGCGGAATATTTAAAGTATTCAGCAGAAAAAGAAGAGCCAGTAAAAAAAGAGAGTAAAGCCAAAGTTGACGAGGGTTCCCTGGCATCTGGGTTTAAAAGATCACATAAAGAAATCGGTGCTGAGAGTGCCGATAGCCGTGAATTTAAAAAGAAGCGAATTGAAGCGCCTAAAGAAGATGATGCTATAGCGCCTGCCCATGCCGGTGCAGGTGCTGCTAGTGACTCCTCAGCAAGCCACAAAATTACAGTATTAAAGCCCGCAGCGGATATGTCAGGAATGGAGCTAGATAAGGCGATTCTTATTGAGGTGGAAAGTAAATCCGGTAAGGGATCGAGTGCGATGCCTGTGGCTTCAGATGGCGCTCGTGATAGCAAGGTTAAGAGATTGGAAGTGTTGACGTCCCGTAGAATTACCGTCAAGGAAAAAGCTTTTATACCCGCAATCTCTCCTCAAGAAGTAAATTGTAATGCCGTGGTGTTTTTTAAGGCTAGTATAGCTGAAAAAACCAAGGCTTCAGGCAAAAAATCGATCAGTACAAAATCCAAACCTGGCACTAAAGCTGACATTAAAAGAACTGAGCTAAGCGATAAAGCTAAAAAAGAAATTGGTCATTGGGGTGAGTCCCTTATTTACCATAAACTTATGCAGCATTATAAAGATAAATATCATCACGTTGAAATCATGGAAACTCCAGATGGTTTTCGCTTGAGAGGTAAAAAAACCATAGAAGGAGCGGAGCGTGATATTGAGGTTAGCGTTAAATGGTATAACAAGCTTAAAGAGAGTTATAAGCCTTTGGATTTCAAGATAACCAAAGAGCTGGCGGGTAAAAAAACCAAGCGCTATATTGAAGTAAAAACCACTACGGCAGATAAATCACATAGCGCACATTTTTCTGAACACGAAGTTAAATCAATGTTGGATTATGGCAAAAAATATCGAATTTACCGAGTCTTTAATGCCGGCTCCACTGAAGGCCTTAGAATTGAAAAAATAAAAGATCCATTTAACAAAATTAAAAAAGGTATGATTGCAGCAGCATTTGATATGGCAATTTAATAGGTGGGTGCTTTTAGGCACGTAATGATTAGCAATTCTTAATCTACAAGCTTGATAGACTTGATCAATAATTTGCCTTTCACAAGCTCAGCCTTAGGTCTATAATTAGAAACCTGGTTTCTTGGTAAGTAAGATTATGGCAATTGATTTTGTGCACTTGCGGGTGCATTCTGAGTATTCATTGGTAGATGGGCTGGCTAATATTGAGGCCTTGATAAAAGCTACCAAAAATCATGCTATGCCAGCCTTGGCTTTGACCGATGAAACGAATCTATTTGCTGCCATCAAATTTTATAAAACCTCGACTTCTGCGGGCATTAAGCCTATTTTCGGTTCTGATATTTGTGTGAAATACTCTAATGGCTCAGTGGCCAGGCTGACTTTACTTTGTCAAAACCAAGAAGGCTATAAAAACCTTATTCTGCTGGTTTCCAAGGGTTATCTTGAGGGTGAGCGCAAGTCGGGTATTCCTTTTATTAAGCACGAATGGTTGACTCAGGGCGCTTTGCAAGGACTTATAGCTTTATCTGGTGCTATGGAGGGGGATATTGGCCAAGCTATTTTGCAAAACGATAAGCTTCGAGCCAAACAGAATTTACAATGCTGGAACAGTTTATTTCCTGGCCAGCGTTTTTATATTGAATTGCAAAGAATAGGTAAGCCCAATGAAGCCGTTTATATTCAAGGCGCCTTAGAGCTGGCTTCTGAGTTAATAATCCCAGTAGTGGCGACTCAAAACGTACGGTTTTTGCAAAAAGATGATTTTGAAGCTCACGAAGTACGTGTAGCCATTCATGATGGTTATACTTTAGATGACCCTAAGCGGCCGAAAAATTATACGCCTGAGCAATACTTATGCTCAGTAGAGGAAATGCAGCGTAAGTTCGCCGATATTCCAGAAGCTTTAGAAAATACAGTGGAGATTGCCAAGCGTTGTAATGTGACATTTAAGCTAGGCCAAGTATTTTTGCCTAATTTCCCCGTGCCAGAAGGGATGACGGTAGATGATTACTTTAGACAGGCCTCATTTCAGGGTTTAGAACAGCGGTTTGAGATTATTTTAGCTGGCCTATCGGCGGATGAAATTGAAGAAAAACGGGCCATTTATGAGTCTCGGTTACAAACTGAACTTGATGTCATTATCAAAATGGGATTTACCGGTTACTTTTTAATTGTCGCAGACTTCATTCAATGGTCTAAAGATAACGGCATTCCAGTGGGGCCAGGCCGAGGTTCAGGTGCTGGGTCTTTAGTGGCTTTTGCCTTAAAAATTACCGATTTAGATCCTTTGCCTTATGATTTATTGTTTGAGCGGTTTTTAAACCCTGAACGTATTTCCATGCCAGATTTTGATATCGACTTTTGTATGGATGGACGCGACCGAGTTATTGAATACGTTGCAAGTAAATATGGTCGTAATAGTGTGTCGCAGATCATCACCTTTGGTAGTATGGCGGCCAAAGCGGTGGTACGAGATGTCGGTCGAGTCATGGCACTGCCTTATGGCTTTGTCGATGGCATTGCCAAGTTAATTCCTTTGGATTTGGGAATCACTTTGTCTCAGGCTTTAGAAATGGAGCCCATGTTAAAAAACCGATACGATAATCAAGAGGATGTCAAAACCTTATTGGATATGGCCTTAAGGCTTGAAGGTACGGTACGAAATGTCGGTAAACATGCTGGTGGTGTTGTCATTTGCCCATCCTTATTAACCGACTTTGTCCCAGTGTATTGTGAAGAAGGCACCTCGCAATTAGTCAGTCAGTTTGATAAAGATGACGTGGAGGCCGCAGGCCTGGTTAAATTCGACTTTTTGGGTCTAAGAAATTTAACTATCATCGATGCGGCGGTGAAAACCATCAATGATATGCACGCTAAAGCGAATGAAAGCCCCATTGATATTCATAGAATTCCCTTAGATGATAAGCCAACCTTTGATCTATTAAAACGCTGTGAGACCACGGCAGTATTCCAGTTAGAGTCACGGGGTATGAAAGACTTAGTGCGTCGCCTGCAGCCCGATTGTTTTGAGGACATTGTAGCATTAGTGGCTTTATTTCGTCCTGGGCCATTACAATCTGGGATGGTAGACGATTTTATTAATCGTAAGCATGGCCGAGCTAGAGTCGAATACCCCCATCCAGATACAGCTTCGATCTTAAAGCCTACTTATGGAATAATTTTATACCAAGAGCAAGTGATGTTGATTCCTCAGGTTTTGGCAGGCTTTACCTTGGGGGGCGCAGACTTGTTGCGCCGTGCTATGGGTAAGAAAAAGCCTGAAGAAATGGCCAAAATGCGAACAGGCTTCGTTGAGGGCTCGGCTAAAAACGGCATAGCTGAGGAAACCGCTAACTATATTTTCGATTTAATGGAAAAATTTGCCGGCTATGGCTTTAACAAGTCTCACTCAGCGGCTTATGCCCTAGTCGCTTACCAAACAGCTTGGCTAAAGGCCCATTATCCCGCGGCGTTTATGGCCGCAGTATTATCTTCTGATATGGATAATACCGATAAAGTGGTGAGCTTTTTTGAAGACTGTGAATTAATTAAGCTCCAAGTGCTGCCGCCAGACATCAATGAAAGCGACTACCGCTTTAGTGCAGTCGATCGTAAAGTGCTGCGCTATGGGTTGGGCGCGATAAAAGGCGCCGGCGAAAATGCCATTGAATTAATCGTTCAGGAACGAAAAGCTAATGGTACATATCAGGATTTATTTGAATTTTGTCGGCGAGTTGATTTGCGTAAGGTTAATCGTCGGGTATTAGAAGCGATGATTTATGCTGGTGCCATGGATACACTTGGCCCAAGCCGTGAATCCATGTTGGCCTCCTTGGATAATGCAATACAGGCAGCCGATCAATATGAGCGAGATCAATCCAGTGGCCAAGATGATTTATTTTCCATGGGTGGCGAAAGTGAACATGGTATTACTGAAAAGCCACAATTTATTGAAGTTGAAACATTTTCGCTAAGAAAGCGTTTGCTTCAGGAAAAACAAGTTTTAGGTTTATTTTTATCAGCTCATCCCTTGGATGAATACAAGAGTGAGCTTGGTCAGATGAATATTCAGCGCTTAAATGCCATGCGGCCAACTGGCAAAGGGGTGACTGCTCGCATTGCTGGTATTGTTTCTTCGATGCGTAAAATCAAAACTAAGCGCGGCAATATGATGATGATCATCGTATTGGAAGATCAGAGTAGTAAGGCTGAAGTGACCCTATTTGGAGAAACCTTTGATAAGTATTCGAGTTCTTTGCAGGTTGACCAAGTTGTCATTATGGAAGCCGAAATCAATCATGATGAATATTCAGGTGGTTTAAGAGTATCGGCGAAAGAAGTATTGAGTCTGGCTGAAGCCAGGGAGCGCTCGGTAAAGTCGATTAGTTTGCGAGTAAACCAAGCACAGGCCGAGCGAGGATTATTAAATTCACTTAATCAGCTATTAAAACAATACCCAGGTAACTGCCCTGTGCAATTTATTTACCATACGCCAGAAGGCCGGGTCCAACTTCGTTCTAAGATATTGGTCAGGCTCGAGGATGACCTGTTAGCTGAATTGCAGCGATTATTGGGCGAGGGTAATTCGGAGTTAGTGTTTGCTTAAAGCTAGCTATCATTTTTCTAAATATTGAACCTTATTAGCCACATCTTTCCACTCATCGGCATCAGCTGGGGCCGGTTTTTTCTGAGTGATGTTAGGCCAGACTCTAGAAAGCTCATCATTAATTTTTAGAAAGGCTTCTTGTTCAGCAGGGACATCATCTGCTGACATAATTGCATTTACAGGGCATTCTGGTTCGCATAAGGCGCAATCAATGCATTCATCGGGATTTATCACCAACATATTGGGGCCTTCGTAAAAACAATTGACCGGACATACTTCCACACAATCAGTGTATTTACATTTTATGCAGTTATCTGTAATTACAAATGCCATTTTAACCATTCTCCCGCGGGATTTGTTGACAGCTTAGCCATGTATCCAAATTGGCTTGTTCTTTTGACGATAAGAATAACCCTAATTTGCTGCGACGCCAAATAATATCCTCTAGAGTTTGTGCCCACTCATGTTTGATCATAAAGTTTACTTCGCGTTCATATAAATCCGCACCAAAGTGTTGACCTAAGTCAGCTAGGCTTTGGCTCTTATTCAAGAGCTGATAGCAACGACTGCCATAAGCATTCGCTAAACGCTCTAGCATGGCATGGGGTAGCCATGGGTAATCATGCTTGAGCTTATAGCAAAAATTTTTAAAATCAGTAAAATCTCCGCCAGGCAATGGGGTGCGACCAGTCCAACTTAAGCCCATGGAGGGGAAATAATAGACTAGCTTAGTTAATGCATGTTCGGCTAATTTGCGATAAGTGGTAATTTTACCGCCAAATACTGACAGTAAGGGAAGTTTGCCCGCTTCATCATGTACTTCAAAGCTATAATCTCGCGTGACCTTTCTCGGGTCACCATGCTCATCCTCTTGTAATGGCCTCACACCGGCATAGCTCCAAATAATATCATCAGTGGAAATAGCTTGGGTAAAATAGTGATTAACCGCATCGCATAAATAGTCTTTTTCAGCATCGCTTATACTAACTTTGGCAGGGTCTCCTTCATAATCCACATCGGTCGTGCCAATTAAGCTAAATTTGTCTTGATAGGGGATAACAAATATCACTCGCTTATCTGAATTTTGTAAAATATAGGCCTGTTCGCCTTCATAGAACTTTGGTATGACGATATGGCTGCCTTTTACTAAGCGAATATGATGCTGAGTGGGTAAATGATTGGTCTGAATAATCTTATCAACCCAGGGCCCAGCCGTATTGATAAGGGCTTTGGCATAAAAAATTTTAAGCGATAGATCGAATTGATTTTTCACGGTAATTTGCCAGCTATCTTGGCCTCGTACTGCTTTAATAACTTTATGCCGAGTCAGGATATGAGCGCCATGATTTTTAGCTTGGATGGCATTAGTGACCACTAATCTAGCGTCATCCACTCGGGCGTCAGAATACTCAAATGCTTTGGTATACTTTTCTTGCAGAGGATTTTTGGCAAGGGCTTTGAGTTTATAAGCTGTAGATTTAGGCAGGCTTTGTCTTGGGTTTAAGTGATCGTACAAAAATAAACCCATACGAATCATCCAGGCTGGACGAAGGTAGCGATTATGGGGCATCACGAAACGCAGGGGGTGAACAAGGTGCGGGGCGACTTTTAATAAAACATCGCGCTCGATTAAGGCTTCTCTCACTAGGCGAAATTCATAATTTTCAAGATAGCGCAAACCGCCATGAATTAGCTTGCTGCTGCTTGAGGAGGTGTGGCTAGCAAGATCATCTTGTTCACATAAAATCACAGACAAACCGCGACCTGAGGCATCAGAGGCTATGCCACAACCATTAACTCCACCGCCAATTACAAATAGATCTGCTATAGGGTCCATTATGTCTCCATAGATATTAGGAAAGCATAATAGTCTAAAGCTAATCCTGCAAGCATTTAGGCTTTTAAGGGGCTGCAGGGAAGGCTGAGGCGGTGCTTTCTGAGCGAGAAGCTCGCATCATATCGGTTGTTAAGAAAGGGGCCTCAGTTGCTGATACTATGCTGTAAGAACTAGACTCACTTGCACTTGCAGCAGCGCAGCACTCATCAATTTTAGTCTTGACCACTTCTAGGTTTTTAATATGATCAATTAAGCTTATTAAGCGTTCATTAAAATGACTTGATTTTCTTTTATCAGTCCGTAAATCTTCTATCTTTGCCATAAGGCCTTTACTTTCTGGTCTATTGTCTATTTCAATTACTAGATTTCTTATAAGGTTCCAAATAGGGGGCTCATCTTTAATGTGATATATAGTATCACTTAGAAAATCTGCAATTTGCTCTTTAGTAAATTTAACTCGTTCTGAATGCATTTCTTTTGTGCTTAAAGCTGCGCTGGCAGTTGGGCTTGTGGCTGCCACATCAAGTCTGGATTTTTCAGCTTTTGTTAAAACTTGTGGAACAGCTGGGTTTGTTTCAGCTGGTGGGGTATAACTCATAATAGCTTTTTCGCATTCAGCCTCTAGTTTTTCAATTTCTAGCCCTAGTGTTGCTTTCTTATCTTCAAGTGCTCTTATATATTTTTGGGCCTGCTCCAAAAGCCATTGAACGTGACTTTCTATTTTATAGTTAAGAAATAATCTCCCAAGGCCAGCTATAGAATTACCCATGGGTTTTTCCAACCGAATTATTGATTTCCATTGACTATTTAGGGTGCAAAATAAGGATAAGCATTGCCAAATCTCAGTGATTTTTTCAAGGTGTAAGGGGGTGATTTCAGTTTCTCTAGTTAATGCGAGAACTGCCAGGTGGATGGGTTCGGGGAGTTTCTTATCAAAATAGCTGATATGAGCAATTGTGCTTAAACTTGGAAATAAGGTGTCAATTCTGATGAATTCACTCATTGATGGACAAGGTGGTTTTATTTTTGACACTATACCGAGGTAATATTTGAGTAGTAACTCCAGATCTTCTATATAGCTCATTACTCGTGGATGGGTAGTATGGTCATGGATTGATGGGCCGAGTAAATCCTTATGGGGTCCATATAACAGTTGGTTTGGGCAAGTGAATTGAAAAATGTGGGTAGAATACCCAGTTTCATAATTAGGTAATCCAAGCACTACGCCATATTTATTTTCATTAGTATCATCTTGCATGAATGGTAAAGTAAATGCATTTTCACTTGCTGTGAAAAGTTCCCTTATGAAAAAATTTTCCAGTTCTAATGGGGAAATTTGGCCTAAAATTTTTTGCATTGGCCCAAGGGCACTCTCTAGGCGAGAACAATGGATAGAGCCAGGCGGTGAAACAGAGGAAACTGGCGTTCTTATATTTAAGTTTTGGCTGATTACAGCACCAACTAGACCCAATCTAACGGAATCTGCTGCAGGTTTAGGGGGTGGGGTAGCAATAGTAGTTGTTGAACTTTTTGTTCGAGGTAAAACTTTTGTTTCATCAAAAAGTTCTATTTTAGGGCTGGTATGATGGAAAAGTGCTAAATATTCAGCTGTTTTTTTAAGTTTTTCTAAGCGTAAGCAATTAAAATCAAAGGCTTTTTCAGCTTTATCTAAGGTTGCAAGCTGGCTTTCAATTCGCACAGTATGTTCTGATGAAAGGCTGCTTTTAAGCCTTGCTGTATCCTGAGCAATCATAAATTTTATTTGCGCTAAATGATTATTCAAATTAGGAATTTCTAATATAGTAGGTTGAGTATTTTCTAATATCATTTCTTTGGCAAGAGAAGTGGATTTAACCCATTCTGCGAGATATTGAATAATTTCATAAGCATTAAGTATGTTCTCTACACTCTGTGGTGTAATTGGGTGCTTGCCGAATAAATGATCTAATACAAATTTTACATTTTCAGGAAGCTTGGTGCCTGAGCAAAGTAAAGTTTTTGCTTCTTCGGCATCTGATATGACTTCGTTTTTGCCCAGTAATTCTGAGAGTCTTAAGCAATCATCTTTATTAAATTTATTTTCACAATGCTGAAAAATTAAATAGCTCTTTAAAATAGTACTAATATAATCATGAACTTTATCTAACCAGGGAAACCTAGGGGCCCCTTTGTTTTTAAAAAAATCAGGGGAGTTAAAATCATTGCAATGATAAAAAATTTCATACAAGTTTTTCAATACCACAATTTTCTCTTCAAAAATTGTATTAGATGGGCTGTCTACAGCAGCTCCAGCAGATCCAGCACCAGCTCTGGCTTCAGATAACCTGCCTGAAGTTGTATTGAAACCACTGTCCTTATATTTTGCTGGGGCTTTTAAAATGAGTGCTTTTTTACCTTCACTTTTATCTAAAATTGGTAGGCGCCATTTAATATTATTTTTATCAGGTGCTAAGTGGTGCTTTAATTCATTTAATAACTGGCCAAGTGCTACATATCCAAGCACACTGTATTCATAGAGAGATATTTCAAGTACGCGTATGGCTACTGACTTTAAATTATCAATAATATGTTCAAACTCATCAATAGGGTTTGGGGTAACAAATGGTAGGCGCTTATCAAACATAAATATCTCCTTCTTGTGCATACCATGCCATAAAAATTGCTATGCTGCAAAATATTCGCTTTTGCAAATTTTGCTGCTAAGGAATTTTATCCTTGCTATGCTAAATCTTATTTGTTAGGGAATTATTATGACACATTATCTGCTTGCCATTGACCAAGGGACTACCAGTACCAGAGCCATTATATTTGATGAAAAGGGTAAGGCACTTGGACAATCACAAAAAGCCTTGGTAAATAATTTTCCACAAGATGGATGGGTGGAGCATGATCCTGAGACAATCTGGCGAGATGTGGTTAGTGTGTGTCGAGATGCACTATTTGTATGTGGGCTTCAGGCTAATCAAATTGCGGGGATAGGAATTACCAATCAACGTGAAACCTCTGTAGTCTGGAACCGTAAAACCAATAAAGCGATTTACCCTGCTATCGTATGGCAAGATCGACGTGGTGCTAAATTTTGCCAGTCTTTAAAAGACCAAGGGAACGAGGATTTAGTTCAAGCAAAAACGGGTTTATTGATCGATCCCTATTTTTCAGCTAGTAAAATACGATGGATTTTAGACAATGTAAGCATGGCGCGTGAACAAGCCCAAAAGGGTGAATTGGCTTTTGGCACCATTGATTGTTTTTTATTATGGCGCTTAACCGGTGGTAAAGTTCATGCTACGGATGCGACTAACGCCTCAAGGACTTTATTGTACAATATACGCGAGCAAACTTGGGATCATGAGTTGTTAAACTTGTTTGATATCCCTCGCTCATTACTGCCAGAAGTAAAAGATAGTGCCGCTAATTTTGGTGTGACAGTCCAAGATTTATTTGGAGCGCCTATTCAAGTAGCGGGAGTCGCAGGTGACCAGCAAGCCGCAACTATTGGCCAGGCCTGTTTTGAGCCGGGAATGATTAAAAGCACCTATGGCACTGGAGCATTTTTAGTATTGAATACCGGTGAAAAGCTTATCCATTCTAAACATCGTCTACTAACTACCGTAGCCTATCGCTTAAATGGCAAAACCACTTATGCCTTAGAGGGCAGTATTTTTGTGGCCGGGGCCGTGATGCAGTGGCTGCGCGATAATATTCATATGTTTAAAGAGTCCAAAGAAAGCCAGGCTTTAGCACAAAGCGTGCCAGATACTCATGGGGTTTATTTTGTGCCAGCTTTTACCGGCTTAGGGGCACCACATTGGGACCCAGAAGCCCGTGGGGCCATTTTTGGTTTAACTCGCGATAGCAATATTGCCCATATTACTCGAGCGGCTTTAGAGGCAGTGTGTTATCAGACTAAGGATTTGCTCGCTACTATGTTAAATGAAGGTCATGTTAATGAGGCCATTTTACGAGTAGACGGGGGCATGGTGGCGAATAATTGGCTATGTCAATTTTTATCGGATATTTTGGGAGTAGAGGTTGAACGGCCTAAAATTATTGAAACTACCGCCTTAGGTGCCGCTTACTTAGCAGGTTTGCAAGTCGGAATCTATAATGATTTAGATAGCATTGCCAAACTTTGGCAGCGAGATCAAGCTTTTGCTCCTGCTATGGATGAAGCTAAGCGGCAGCAACTATATCAAGGGTGGCAAAAGGTAGTTCGAAAGATTTTGAATTAAATGTTCCCCCTGCATAAAGGCTCGGGCTTATCTTATTTCTTTTACCGCCACAGATTCTTGGGTGGCGAAAATATATCCTAAGCAGGCTAATATGTCTAGTTTAGGGCTTGTATTGAGCAAGCAATTCCCATACAATACGCCCGCTCTCCTTGCCTTTACCTTAGTAAATCGCGTGGAAGGCTTATCAAACCGATAATCCATAAGGAGTTTATACAATGCGTCATTATGAAGTGCTATTTATGGTGCACCCTGACCAAAGTGAACAGGTGCCCTCAATGATTTCCCGTTACAAGGAAATTATTGAATCCAAAGCGGGTAAAATTCACCGTTTAGAAGATTGGGGTCGCCGTCAATTGGCTTATCCAATCGACAAAATTCACAAAGCTCATTACGTTTTGATGAATATCGAGTGCAATAACGAATCTTTAACTGAACTGCATGATGCGTTCCGTTTTAACGATGCTGTATTGCGTAATGTTATTATCAGTATGCGCGATGCGGTTACCTCTCCTTCAGTTATGCTGAAGCCAAGAGATGAGCGTTCTGAGCAGTATGCTGACTAATCGATAGGAGAAAATCAATGCGTGGTAACAATAATTTTCGTCGTCGTAAAGTATGCCGTTTTTCAAAAGATGGTGCTGAAGCGATCGACTACAAAGACATTTTCATGTTAAAAAACTACATTTCTGAAAGCGGTAAAATTGTACCAAGCCGTATTACAGGCACCAGTGCTAAATACCAAAGACTATTAGCATCTGCTATTAAACGTGCACGCTATATGGCTTTATTGCCATACTGTGATCGTCACCAGTAGGAGTAAAACATGCAAGTTATTTTAAAAGAAAAAATCCGTAATGTTGGTAGCTTGGGCGAAGTGGTTTCAGTTAAGCCTGGCTACGCACGTAACTTTTTATTGCCACAAGGTAAAGCCTTGACCGCTAATAAAGAAAATATGGCTAAATTTGAATCTTATCGCGCTGAACTTGAGAAAGCGGCTAATGAAAAATTGGCTGAAGCCCAAGTTCGTGCAGATAAGCTTGATAGCTTAGTGGTAACTATCTCCGCAAGTGCAGGTGACGGTGGTAAGTTATTTGGTTCTATCGGAAACCGTGACTTAGCAGAAGCGATCAGTGAACAAGCTGGGGTAGAGATTTGTAAATCTGAAGTTCGTTTATCCAGCGGAGCTATCCGTCAATTGGGTGAATATGATGTTTCTTTAGGTTTACATACCGACGTTAATGCAACTGTTAAGGTTATAGTTGTCGCAGGTTAAGTTTTGCCTTAAGTAGTTTTATAAGAATGGGGTGCTTCCGTAAGGTTGTGCTCCATTTTGTTTTTATAAAGCTTTTTCTAGTTGCTAACCTGGCATTCCAATGCCACAATTACAACCAAGGTCATGTTTTGTGATCTTGGTTTTTTTATTTTCAGTTATAGGAATTCTCAAGTTATGATGACGAATAAGCCAGCGCCAAAATGGTCACCCAATGAATTAGAGCAGCTTAAAGTTCCCCCCAATTCGATTGAAGCTGAGCAATCCGTAATCGGCGGCTTAATGCTTGATAATATGATGTGGGATAGAGTGGCCGAAAAGGTTAACTCCAGTGACTTTTATCGTCGTGAACACAGAATTATATTCGAAGCGATTGCAAAGTTAGCAGAATCGAATACCCCATTTGATGTCATTACCTTATGCGATAGTTTGGAGGCCAGTGGCGAATTAGAAAATGTTGGCGGCCTTGGCTATCTTGGCGAGTTGGCTAAGAACACTCCAAGCGTGGCCAATATTGGTGCGTATGCAGAAATTGTTCGAGAGAAGTCTATTTTTCGTAAGCTATTGGCTGTATCCAGTGAAGTGGCAGATTCTGTATATCGTCCAGATGGCAGAAATAGTAATGAAGTTTTGGATGAAGCGGAGCGCAAAGTATTTGCTATCGCAGAGCATGGTACAAAAGAAAATGGCCCTGTCGGCGTGAAAACCATTATGCCAACGGTGATCGAAAAGCTAGATGAGCTGATGCAAACCAAAGGTGGCATTACCGGAATTTCAACCCACTATCAAGACTTAGACCATCTTACTTCAGGCTTGCAACCAGCTGATATGATTATCGTGGCGGGACGGCCGTCGATGGGTAAAACCACTTTTGCAATGAACATTGCTGAAAATGTGGCGATGAATAGCCCAAAACCTGTTTTAGTCTTTAGTATGGAGATGCCAAAAGATGCATTGATGATGAGGATTTTATCTTCCTTGAGTCGCGTGGATCAGGCAGCACTACGTAGCGGCCAATTAAAAGACCATGATTGGAGCAAGATATTTGCAACCGTAACCATGATTACTGAGCAAATGAATTTATATATCGATGATACTCCAGCTTTAAGCCCAACTGAGATTCGTTCTAGGGCCAGGAGGCTCGCGAGAGAGCATGATGGCTTGCGCTTGATCGTGTTAGATTATTTGCAGCTTATGCAGATCCCAGGCGCTGGCGAAAACCGGGTCAATGAGGTGTCAGAAATTTCCAGAGGCATTAAAGCCATTGCTAAAGAGCTCAATGTTCCAGTAATTGCTTTATCTCAGCTAAGCCGTAAATGTGATGACCGTAATGATAAGCGTCCTATGATGTCAGATTTGCGAGAGTCTGGAGCAATTGAGCAGGATGCCGATGTCATCATGTTTGTGTATCGAGATGAGGTCTATCATCCTGATACCCAGGACAAAGGTACGGCAGAAATTTTAATACGTAAACAGCGTAACGGCCCAATTGGGGATATACGTCTAACGTTTATGGGCCACTATTGTCGGTTTGATAATTTCGCGCCCGTTCAAATGGGTGGATAGTGCATGCGAATTTGGGCTGAAATAGATCATAATGCACTTCGTCATAACTTAAATAGAGTACGAGAAATTGCGCCTGGCAGTAAAGTTGTTGCCATGGTTAAAAGTAATGCTTATGGTCATGGCTTGCTTGAGTGCGCACAAGCTTTAAAATCCGCGGAATATCTTGGGGTGGCGACTATAGATGAAGCCATACGCTTGCGAGATAATGGCATCGACAATTCCCTGTTACTAATGCCTGGATTCCAATCTGAAGAAGAATTAGAGCTTCTTCAACGTTATCACATTGATTCCATTGTATATGACCCTTTCCAGCTAGCTTTACTAAAAAAGGCCACCCAAGTCATAGGTATTTGGCTTAAATTTGAAACCGGCATGCATCGCTTGGGCTTTGCTCCTGAACTTGCGCAAATGGCCATACGTGAGGCAGCCGAGTTGCCAAATATAAAAATCCAAGCTTTGATGACGCATTTTGCTAACGCTGATTCAGCTGATTCCACCATGACTTTGCAGCAAATGCATGCCTTTGAAGACATTGTTTCACAGTATGATTACCCGCTTTCAGTGGCGAATTCCTCCGCTATTTTACGCTATTCTGATTTGGCGTTTGATTACGTTAGGCCAGGTATGATGCTTTATGGTGTTTCCCCACTGCAAAATGGCTTGGGCAAAGATCATGGCATCATCCCTGTAATGACGTTAAAAGCCAAGATTATAAGGCTTGTGACAGTTAAACCCGGCGAGACGTTAGGATATGGGGCTGAATGGACTGCTACTAGAGCCAGTAAAATAGCGGTGGTATCCTGCGGTTATGGCGATGGTTACCCCAGAAAGCCTAAGGCATCCCAAGCTTTGGTGCAGGGCCAAAAAGTGCCATTGGTAGGTAGGGTATCGATGGATTATTTAACTCTAGATGTGACAGAAGTGCCCAATGTGCAATTGCATGATGAAGTTACGTTATGGGGTAAAAATTTACCCGTGGAGCCGCTGACTGAAATGATGGAAGTATCCTATTATGCGCTGCTTGCTAACCTATCAGCTAGAGTCATTAGAGTCATAGTTTAAGACTCAAAAAGCCCAGGCTATAATAAAACTCCTGGGCTAAGATTATAAAAATTAAACTGAAGTGCTGCTACAGCTTTTGCGGCAAGATAGGCCACGAACTAGGCCATAAATCGCTGAGAGACCGACGAGGACATAAACGATTTTGGATAATGTGGTAGCATCACCAAAAATTTTGGCGACTAAGTCAAATTGGAACAAACCTACCAAGCCCCAGTTTAAACCACCCACAATCAGTAGAACAAAAGCAATCCAATCTAATGCATTACATTTTTTCATGGCTATCTCCTCGTTTTAAGAAGTCAATATATCTATGCTATTGCTTTGCAATAACTTTTCCACTGTAGACTAAAAATTGATAGGGCGCTAGTAAGCAGGTCTATACTTCTTTCTAAAATCCGGCATCATAGTGATACAACCTTAAGGAACTAAAGTATGGCTAAAGTCAAAACTGTGTATGTTTGCAATGAATGTGGGTCGGATCAGCCTAAATGGTCGGGCCAATGTCCAGAATGTAATGCTTGGAATACCATGAGTGAATTCAAAGTATCGGCTGCAAAAAAAGCCGAGCTAAATACAGGTTATGCAGGCAGTCAGACGGCCAGGATCCAATATATCAAAGATATTACCCTCTCAGAAATCCCTCGAATTCACACTGGAATGGAAGAATTTGACCGAGTACTTGGCGGTGGGCTGGTGCCGGGTTCAGTCATTTTAATTGGCGGCGACCCTGGGGTAGGTAAATCTTCCATCTTATTGCAGGTGATGTCTTATCTGAGTGAGAAAATGAAGGCGCTCTATGTCACGGGTGAAGAATCCGCTGAGCAAGTAGCGATGCGTTCGCAACGCATGGATTTACCTTGCGATAATTTAGAGATATTAACCGCCACCGAAGTAGACACTATATGTAACCTTGCCAATCAATCTAAGCCTAAAGTGATGGTGATCGACTCTATTCAAACTATGTATTTGCAAGAGCTAACTTCGGCAGCAGGTGGAGTATCTCAAGTTAGAGAAAGTGCGGCGCGCTTAACTCGGTTTGCAAAAGAAACCAATACAGCTGTGTTATTAGTTGGTCATGTTACTAAAACTGGGGAGGTGGCGGGCCCAAGGGTATTAGAGCATATAGTGGATGCTGTAGTATATCTTGAGGGTAGTGATAATCGCTACCGGGTCATGCGAGCGGTAAAAAACCGTTTTGGCGCTGTGAATGAGCTTGGCGTCTTTGCTATGACTGATAAAGGAATGCGCGAAGTTAAAAACCCTTCAGCCATATTCTTAAGTAGAGCAGAAGAAGCCGCTCCAGGCAGTATTGTTATGATTGTGTGGGAAGGTAGCAGGCCTTTACTGGTGGAGCTGCAAGCCTTGGTGGATGAAAACCAATTTGGCCAACCTAGAAGATTGGCGGTGGGCTATGATCAATATCGATTAAATTTATTGCTAGCTGTCATGCATCGTCATGCTGGAATGTTTCTCGGGGGGCAGGATGTCTATATCAATGTGGTTGGTGGCATTAAGGTGGTTGAAACCAGCGCAGATTTACCTTTGTTACTAGCTATGCTATCGAGTTTTAAGAATAAAACTATTCCGCAAGATTTGATAGCCTTTGGCGAGGTCGGGCTTTCAGGTGAAATTCGACCGGTGGCTAACGGTCAAGAGCGTTTGCATGAAGCTGTTAAGCATGGCTTTAAACGCGCTATTGTACCAGCGGCCAACGTGATTAAAGGCGGCGTGCCTGGTCTTGAGATTATTGGGGTGAAGAAAATCAGTGAGGCATTACAGTATATTTAGCTAGGGGATTTGGCCTAATAAGTCGGCTTTGATTTCAGCTGCTTGAGTTTGGGTGTTAATTCCATTAAAAGCACATTCGATATGTTTACTGGAATAAGGTAGGTTTATCAGCTCAGGCAGGCTGCATAAAGTGGTATCAATTTCGCTAATTAGGCCTTTATGAACATGCAAATTCAATGATTGCCCGGTGTTCAGTTTAATCCGATGCACAAATGGCAAAGTTCTAGCATAGAGCCAATCCCAAGTCTGATAAAGTTCGAAAGATTGCATCAAACTGGTTTGGTTTTTTAATGCAGTTTCTTCTAGTAACTCAATGCTGACAAAAGTTTGATAGTGTTCGAGGAACTGTTTAGCTATCGCCTGAATAATGACTTCATACTGGATCAATGGATTTATTTCGCTTAAGTTTATGACTTTAGAGCGCACCGACTTAACCCCAGTAGCTTCAATATTCACTTCAGGTGCTCTTAAGCATTCGCGCAAAATAGATTTGTTGGCATTTAACAACAAGGTGCCGTGATGAAAGGCAAAATCTTTACTCTCACGAAACGCACTGCCTGAGATTTTATAGGTATCATTTTGATGATTGATCAAAATATCATTGCGTTCAGAAATAATAGGATCTAGCTCAAATAGCCTTAGGGCCGAGGCAATAATCTCGAGGTTGCGACGTTTATCATAATCTGTTTTGGCTGAGAAAAACGTAAAATTCAAATTACCTAGGTCATGAAATACCGTGCCACCGCCACTTTGCCGGCGTGCCAGCTTCACGTTATGCTGTGCCATGACTTTTAAATTACATTCGATCCAGGGATTTTGGGCCCTGCCGATGATAACAGAAGGCTCATTGCGCCATAGTAATAGGACCTGCTGATCATGGTGTAGTTGATGAAAAATCCAATCCTCAGTTGCTAAATTAAACCAAGGATTGGTTGCGGTCGATATATAAATTTTACAAGTCAAAGCTTACTCATCGCTAAGTGAGGGCACACCAACTGTGCTAAAGCCACAGTCAACATGGACTATTTCACCTGTGATTGCCGATGCTAAGTCAGAAGACAAAAATGCAGTGACATTTCCCACTTCTTCGATAGTTACATTGCGCTTTAATGGAGAAACTTGGGCCACGTGGTCAAGCATTTTACGAAAACCTTTTATGCCGGAAGCAGCCAAGGTGCGTATGGGACCTGCGGAAACTCCATTCACTCGAATGCCTTCTGGGCCAAGGCTTTGTGCAGCATAACGAATGGCGGCTTCTAGGCTAGCTTTTGCTAAGCCCATGGTGTTGTAGTTGGAAACGGCACGCTCTGATCCCAGGTAAGTGAGGGCGGTAATCGAGCCATTACGACCTTGCATCATGGGGCGGCCAGCTTTGGCTAGTGCGCATAAGCTATAGGCACTAATATCATGGGCAATTCTAAAGCCTTCACGATTTACATTGGCAATAAAGTCACCTTCTAATTGGTCAGCTGGAGCAAAAGCCACAGCATGAATAATGCAGTCTAGGCTATCCCATGTTTTAGCAAGTTCAGTAAAGACTGCTTCAATATCAGAGTCAGAGGCCACATCACAAGGCAAAATAGCTTTTGGATTAAAGTTATCAGCTAATTTAGTCACTCGGTCTTTCATTTTTTCATTCACATAGGTAAAAGCGAGCTCTGCGCCTTCACGGTGCATGGCTTCGGCAATTCCATAAGCAATAGAACGATCACTCATTAAGCCAGTAATCAATACACGTTTACCTGATAAAAATCCCATAAGTTACTCCTTAGGTTTGGAAATGAGGGTGATACCGCCCATATAGGGTTGTAATACACTTGGCACTCTAATGCTGCCATCTTGGTTTTGATAATTTTCTAGCACCGCGACTAATGCTCGACCTGCTGCTACTCCTGAGCCATTTAAAGTGTGAAGCAGCTCAGGCTTTCCAGTTTCTGGATGACGATAGCGTGCTTGGAGGCGACGCGCTTGGAAATCTGTACAGTTACTACAGGAGGAGATTTCACGATAAGTATTTTGGCTTGGTAGCCATACTTCTAAATCATAGGTTTTAGCTGCTGAAAATCCCATATCGCCAGTGCATAGGCTGACCACTCGATACGGTAATTCTAGCTTCTGCAGCACGGTTTCAGCATGTTGAGTCATGCGCTCAAGCGCTGCATAAGAGTCCTCAGGTTTAGTCAAATGCACTAATTCTACTTTTTCAAATTGATGCATACGAATCATGCCACGAGTGTCGCGTCCATAAGAGCCTGCTTCACTTCTAAAGCAAGGGCTATGCGCAGTGTATAGTTTAGGAAGTGCTTTAGCTTCAAAAATTATATCGCGCGCCATATTAGTGAGTGGCACTTCTGAGGTGGAGATTAAGTTGAGATCAATCTCACCTTTGATAGTAAAAATATCTTCGGCAAATTTTGGTAGTTGGCCAGTGCCGTAATACGAAGCGGATTTTACTAAATATGGCACATAAGTTTCTTCATAACCATGCTCGCTAGTATGCAAATTCAGCATAAATTGGATTAAGGCACGATGCAGTCTTGCCAGTTCACCCCGTAATATCACAAACCGGCTGCCTGAAATTTTAACTGCAGTCTCAAAGTCCATGAGGTTTAGGGTTTCACCTAAGCTCACATGGTCTTTAGGGTCAAAATCAAATTGTGGCAAATCACCCCAGCGACGGACTTCAAGATTATCCTTTTCATCTTTGCCGACTGGAACACTTTCATCTGGTAAATTAGGGATCATTAACAAAATAGCTTGAAGTTTATTTTGAATTACTTCCAGTTCAGCTTCAGCTTGCTTTAGTAGGGACCCTAGGTTTTCACCTTGTTGCAATAGTTCGGCGATATCTTTGCCAGACGCTTTGGCTTGACCAATCAGTTTGGCTTGTTGATTGCGCTGCGCTTGCAAATCTTGAGTTTTGGTTTGAACCTCTTTTCTTTGCTGCTCTAAGCTCTCAAGCTCAGAAATGTTCAAAATATGTCCGCGAGATTTTAGTTTGTCAGCTATTGCCTTCAAATCGGTTCTTAATAATTTAGGATCTAGCATGGCTTTCTCTTTATCAATTTAAGCTTGTGAATACTACCATAATTTTTCCTCGAATTTAAAATCTTGCAATGAAAAAAGCATGTTTTGAAGCCCTTATAAGTGCATGGCAATACACGCTATAAATTTAAGATGTTGAAAAATATAGATTATTTATTTAGTGGTCTGGTTTGCTCATGGTATTTAACTATATGATATATAATATTTTTTTAATAAAGATTAAATTGGGTTGATAGATTGCGCATATATGCTTAACTTAAATGGAGTAAGCGAGGTTTATATGGAAAATGACGAGATGATGAATACTATAGCTATAATCTGCGACACCATAAGTACTAAAGGGGTTTATGCAAATTATGGTTGGAACAGCGAAAAGCTGTCTGAGTTATTGCAAATTTCTGATCCAGCTGAAATCAATGGCATTATGTTGCATATAAGTCGTCTGAGCTTTTTGAAAACTCCTCGCTCCATGTATCAATGGGCCACCGCAAAATATATCAATTTATTTGGATTTAATAATAGTTCTGAAATTGAAGGCAAGCTAGATATAGAATTGGCTTGGAGTAAAGAAGTAGCCGATATTATTCAAGATGCTGATGAGCGAGTGATTACCACTAGTAGCGCTTGTACATTTGAATGTCGGGCGATGCTGCCTAAAGTAGGCGAGCGTTTTTTTAAAGCCAAATTGTATCCTATATACAGTGCAAATAAAGAAATAGCCGGAATACTTGGAGTGGTGATAGAAGTCTTATCCTCAGATATGCAATCAAGTCGTAATGAAGGAATTATCGAGGCCGCAAGCTAGGTTAAGGTTTTTTCTCAAGAGAAGTATCAGGCTTTGGCGCGGCATTCTGTTGAAATAATGCCTTGGATTTATGGATTTGTTGTTGACCGTATTGTTTAGCCCATTCAGCAAATTGAGCCCTTTGCTCATTATTATTAGCCTCAACTCCCAGGCGAATTTTAGTGGCCGCTTCCCATAATTGTCTTTCTGCCTGACGGTCATATGCTTCGATTTTAAAGCGCTTCTGGTCATCTAAGTATAAAAATGCTTCGGCAATTTTTGCCATAATTTCAGCGGCACCTGGGATAAGCGTAGAAATATTAGCCATAACTATCATGGTCTTTTGCAGGCTTAGCATAATTTCAACCGGTGGATAATCGCCGATTTTAATCAAAAAACCTTCATGGGTCTTTGAAATATGCAAATCACCATATTTGACCAGTTCAGTCAGTTTGCACAACGCGCTACTTTCAAAGTAAAAAGCCGCATTATTGCTGCCGGTTTTTTTACCGTCTTGGCTCATGCTAAACATTAAATTCTGTTGATTTATGGGTTTATCAGACATTATTTCCCCGTTTTAAGGGCTGAAATTTTAATCAATTATACTATTTTTCTGCGAAAAAAGAAGAGGTTGACGGCAATTTAAGTTGCAGCAAGCACTGAAGAATATTATGATTTAGCCCTTTTTGAAAGGAAATAAAAGTGCGGATAGCCTTAGGCCTAGAATATTTAGGTAGTAACTTTTATGGTTGGCAAAAGCAAATAGGCTTGCCCACAGTCCAAGAAACGCTTGAGCTCGCTTTAACAAAAATTGCTGCTCACCCTGTAGTCGTCTTTGCAGCAGGGCGTACTGATGCCGGCGTGCATGCATCAGGCCAAGTGGTACATTTTGACACCATAAGTCAGCGTCGCCAATTAGCGTGGAATTTTGGGATTAATACCTTTTTGCCTGACTCCATTCGAGTGTTGTGGAGCAAAGCAGTTGACGAGACATTCCATGCCAGATTTTCGGCACAAAGTAGAAGTTATCGTTATATTATCCATAACTCACGGACTCGATCTGCTATTTTGTCTCAACAAATGACCTGGCATCCGGCCCCATTAGATGAGTCAGCCATGAAAGTGGCTGGGCAATATTTGCTTGGTGAGCATGATTTTAGTTCCTTTAGAGGCAGCGATTGCCAAGCCCATTCTCCTGTTAAAAATTTAATGAATTGTAATATTCAGCGCAATCAAGACACCATCATTATTGAAGTGAAAGCCAATGGTTTTTTGCATCATATGGTTAGAAATATAGTCGGGGTATTAACTCAAGTAGGCGAAGGTAAAAGACCGCCTGAATGGGTAGAAGAGGTTTTGCAAGCTAAAGATCGCAGAGCCGCGGCAAAAATGTTAGCACCAAATGGTCTCTATCTTACCGAAATAGGCTATCCTCAAGAATATGGTTTGCCTATTGGATTGCCAGGGCCGGCATTTTTACATATAGTATAGCTGCAAAAGATTTGAGGATAGAGAGAACATGAGCTGGTTTGGAAAAGGTTTATCTGAAAAGATTCGTACTAATGACTCCCCAAAAGAAAAAAAGGGAGTTCCAGAAGGGGTATGGGCTAAGTGTCCATCTTGTACCATGGTTTTATATCGGCCTGAATTAGAAGTTAATTTATATGTATGTCCGCAATGCAACCATCATATGCGCATTAAAGCACGTCAACGGATCGCCTACTTTTTAGATGAGGCTTTGCACGATGAGATAGGAAGTGAAGTTAAACCTACCGATATGCTGAAATTTGTCGATACTAAGCCTTATAAAGACCGCTTAGCTGATGCTCAAGCCAAGACCAAAGAAGATGATGCGTTAATTGCCGTTCAAGGCCAGGTTAAAGGCATTCCAGTGGTAGTAGTAGCCTTTGAATTTGAATTTTTAGGTGGCTCCATGGGCTCGGTGGTAGGGGAGCGATTTGTCCGGGCTATCAATCGCTGTTTAGAAGAAAAATTACCCCTGGTGTGTTTCTCCGCCAGTGGTGGCGCTCGCATGCAGGAATCTTTATTTTCTTTAATGCAGATGGCTAAAATCAGTGCCGCTTTAGCAAAACTACGTGCAGCAGGCTTACCTTATATTGTGGTGTTAACTGATCCTACCACTGGTGGGGTTTCAGCTAGTTTAGCCATGCTTGGCGATATTCATGTGGCTGAGCCCAAAGCTTTGATTTGTTTTGCCGGCCCAAGAGTTATTGAGCAAACTGTGCGAGAAAAACTCCCGGAAGGCTTCCAGCGTAGTGAATTCTTGCAAGATAAGGGCATGGTAGATTTGATTTCCGACCGTCGACAACTACGAGATAAAGTAGCTGGCATCTTGGCGAAATTATTGCATCGCTCCCAAGGGCTTACCCAATAATGAAATCTTTAAGTGATTGGCTTAGCTATCTTAGCCAACTTCATCCTAAAGAAATGGATTTAGGCTTAGAGCGAATTAGAGAAGTTGCAAATCGCCTCAAGCTTTTACCTTTAGCTTACCCAGCTATCGTTGTGGGTGGCACGAATGGTAAGGGCACCACCTGTCATTTATTAGAACTCATTTATCGTCAAGCAGGCTATAGAACTGGGTTGGCTACTTCACCACATTTATTGCAGTTTAATGAACGAATCATGGTTAATGGCAATTATGCAGATGACGCTATGATTTGTCAGGTCTTTGCTGAAATTGAACGGGCCCGATCTGAGATCAGCCTGACCTATTTCGAATTTAGCTTATTGGCCACTCTAATGATATTTCAAACCAAAAATATTGAAATTGGCATTTTGGAAGTGGGCCTGGGCGGCAGACTTGATGCGGTCAATATCATCGATGCTGAAGTTTCAGCCATAACCACTATTGATTATGATCATATGCAGTGGTTAGGCGATACCCGTGAACAAATTGGCTATGAAAAAGCCGGAATTTTTCGGGCCGGGAAATCGGCTATTTGTGGCGATCCAAATTTGCCCCAGACGGTGATTGAGCACGCTAGCAAGATTGGTGCCGCGTTATTTGTCCAGGGCCAGGATTTTGATTACATTCGCCATGAAAAAAGTTGGGATTGGAATAGCAAGCTGCAATCGCTTAAAAACCTACCTATGCCAGCTATTCCACTGCAAAATGCTTCTACCGCATTAATGATAGTTCAGCGTATGAATGCATTGCAGCCTGTCGATCAAGAACACATTACTAATGCATTAAAAAAAATACAGGTACTTGGCAGGTTTCAAGTTATTCATAGACATTGTCCTGTTGTGCTTGATGTCGCACATAATCCGCAATCGGCAGAATTACTGGCAAAAAATCTTTCGCTTATGCCATGCGAAGGTAAAACTTTAGCTGTATTCTCAGCGCTCGCCGATAAAGATTGCCAAGGTATTATTGGGCCCTTAGCTGATAAAATTGATACCTGGTTTTACTCCATAATAGAAGCTGCAAGAGCAGCCTCAAAAGAGCAGCTAAGCCAGTGTTTACATGCTTATCAACATTCCTATTGTAATAGTATAGAATCAGCTTTTAATCAGGCGCTTAAGCTGGCTTCTGATAAAGATAGAATTGTGGTGTTTGGCTCGTTTTATGTGGTAGCAGCTATTTTGCCTTTACTAAATTAAGGATACGTATGAAGCAAATATTGATACTGATGGCAAGTTTTATGATAGTGCAGGCTTATGCCAGTTTCCTTCCCGAGGAAGTTCCATTGCCAAGCAATCCCGACACGAGTCAAAAAGCTGATGTTGGATTAACGATTTCATCAGAAAAGGTTGACCTATCCTCTTTGCAAGCCTGGCAAATCATAGTCCCATCGACTCCTACCGCCGCGCGCAGACAAGTCACTATTTTACGCACAGGCGGGCTACCTGCATATATTCAGACTCAAGGTAATCAGACTTTGGTGGTCGTGGGGCCTGAGCTTAATAAAACCAGTTTGCAGCAGGAGCAAAAGATTGTGCTAGAGTTATTACATACATCTGGAACCATTGTTCCTTATCAAGTAATGAGCTAGGGGCGCTATAAAAAATTCTAGTGAATTTCTCTAGATGCCGTCATATTGTGTATAGTTAATAAATGATTTTTTAAAGAGGATGCTGTTATGACTGGAATAGATATTAACTGGGCAGATTTAGCAATTGTATTGGTGTTCGCTACTTCCATTATTATTGGATTTATCAAAGGTTTTTTCCGCAGTGTAGTTTCGGTCATAGTCTGGTTGACTGCCATTATTGTAGCCGTGCATTTTGGACCGATTTTTTCTGATAAGTTTGCCAAATTGACCTCTGATCCTGAAACTCAATTAATGCTGTCTTATGCATTGTTATTCTTAGCGGTTTTGATTGTTGGGCTATTGGTTAAAATGATCCTTGAAGCAGTTATCAGTTTTGCTGGTCTCTCTACCACTGACCGCATTATGGGGGGCTTGTTTGGTTTAGTTCGTGGCGCATTTATCGTCACTGTGGCAGTGTTCTTATTTAGCCTGACTTCTGTAGAAGATGGACTAGTATGGAAACAGTCTAAATTAGTGCCCATTTTTATGAGTATAGTGAATTGGTCGGAAAGCATGGCACCAAGAGCGGTTCAGTCAAAAGTGGCGGCCCAAAAGGCGGCGGGTTCAAAGCATAGTCAGAGCGCTGAGCTTCAAGAAACGGCCAGTAAAGTTGTAGGCGCAGATAAAAGCGATTAAGGCTTTTCAGTAGCTAAGCCTGCAGCTAGCCAGGCTTTAAAGCCACCTTGCATGGATAAGACATTGGTATAGCCCATTTTTTGCAAATTATCAGCAGCAAGGACTGAGCGATTGCCACCACCGCAATATAAAATAATAGGATCATGTTTATTAGCCAGGTTATGAATATGGATTTCGATCATGCCTTTGCTTAAGTGCTTGGCTGTTGAAAGCTTGCCGGCTTGAAACTCTGCGGTCTCTCGCACGTCAATAATGCAAACAGGATCATTGCTGTCGAGCTTTTGTTTCACTTGCTCAACGCTGATTTCTTTTACTCGGGTTTTAGCGTCGTTACATAAGGCTGTAAATTCAGGACTATGATTCATTTTGGGCTCGCTTAAGCTTTAAAAATTAACAATTTAATAATACCCGTTCATGGTGAGCTTGTCGAACCATGAGGCCAGACTTTTGTTATTCTTAAGAGTCATCCTGACAACGAAGTTCGTCAGGATCCAGAAAAGTAACCTAGATTCTGATGCCTGCTATGCAGTATCAGAAAGACGAGAATAGGGGGCCGCTATGTACTATCAGATCGGCGAGAAGAGGGGGCTACTTTGCAATATCAGCATGACGATAAAAGAGTCTGGCATCTATGCGCCTAGCGTGTCATATCAACCTTTAACAGGCAGAGCCAAAGGTGTAAGAGTCATTCTGACAACGAAGTTCGTCAGGATCCAGAAAAGTAACCTAGATTCTGATGCCTGCTACGCAGTATCAGAATGACAAGAAGAGGGGGCTGCTTTGTACTATCAGATCGGCGAGAAGAGGGGGCTACTTTGCAGTATCAGCATGACAATAAAAGAGTCTGGCATCTATGCGCCTAGCGTGTCATATCAACCTTCAACAGGCAGAGCCAACGGTGTAAGAGTCATCCTGACAACGAAGTTCGTCAGGATCTAGTAAATAGTTTATGGATAAGTTTTCAGCCTAATTCCTTGGGTTGAAATTTCAATATAGCTGCCAGTGTCATGCCAATCACCCATAACAAAGCGTTGTTTGTTATTCGTATAGTCATGGATGCCCATGCGATGAGTGTGACCATGCACTATGTCATTGACCTGGTGCTTTGTAAAGGCCTTGTCTACTGCATTTTGGGTAACATCGGCAATCATAGGGCGATATTGACCGGGTTTGCGATGCGGATTGCTATGGTGAATTTTTAAGGCCACTTCCCGACGCCTTTTTAGCGACAAAAGTAAAAAAAGTTTCTGGACCCATTTCAAGTTTACTATTTTGCGATAGCGTTGATAGCGTATGTCATCGGTGCAAAGTTGATCGCCATGAGTTAGCATTACCCGCTTACCATAAAAGTCTGTAACATAAGGGTCTGGCAATAAAATGGCGCCGGCTTGTTTTGCAAATTTCTGGCCTAATAAGAAGTCACGATTGCCATGCATTATAAATAGCTTAACGCCATATTGAGTTAATTTAGCCAATGCTTGAATAATGTTGAGATGGTATGGGCTTAAATCATCATCCCCAATCCAAAATTCAAAAAAGTCGCCTAGAATATATAAGGCTTCAGCATATCTCGCTTTTTCATCAAGAAATTTATAAAACAATTCTGTAGTATCTAAATGGCTAACGCTTAGGTGAAGGTCTGAAATGATAAGAGAATGTGGCTGAGTCATATGGTTTTTGCTTTGTTCTAGAAAAGATTTTCTATATTATACGACAATTACGAAATAAATAAGGCTTTAACATGAAATCACGTTTTGCTCCTAGTCCTACTGGGTTGATGACTATCGGTAATGCTCGTACCGCATTGTTTAGTGCTTTATTAGCATGGCACGACAAAGGCATTTTTTTATTACGAATAGAAGATACTGACTTGGCGCGCTCGCAAAAATCTTTTCAAACTGAACTGGAAAACGATTTGCATTGGTTGGGGCTGCAATGGCAAGAGGGCGTTGCTGTTGGTGGAGAGCATGGGCCTTATTGCCAATCTGAGCGATTTGACTTATATGAAAAATATTATCAAAAACTTGAGAATGAGGGCTTAGCTTATCCCTGTTTTTGTTCGGAGCAACAATTAGATTTAATTCGCAAAGTGCAACTAAGCCAAGGTCAGCCGCCACGCTATTCAGGGACCTGTCGCAATTTATCTGAGGCTGAGCGTGAAGAAAAACGTGCTCAAGGGTTGCAGTCAGCCACTCGCTTTAAAGTGCCTAAGGCTAAGCTTGTTAATTTCGATGATCTCGTTAAAGGTCCACAGCGTTATGCGGCTGATGATATCGGTGATTTTATTATTAAGAAATCTGATGGCTCCAGCTCATTTATGTTTTGTAATGCCATCGATGACGCCTTAATGGAAGTAACGGCGGTAATGCGTGGAGAGGACCATTTGACCAATACCCCACGCCAAATTTTGATATTAGAGGCGTTAAATTTACGGGTGCCATTATACGGCCATATTTCATTGATTAATGGCTCTGATGGTCAAAAATTATCAAAACGTAATGGCAGTCGCAGTATTGTACAGTTGCGAGATGAGGGGTTTTTGCCTTTGGCTGTGGTGAATTACTTGGCAAGGCTAGGGCATTATTATGAAAACAATGCTTTAATGAGTATGCAAGAATTGGCAGAACAGTTTGCCGTGGCGAATTTAAGTAAATCTGCGGCGCGCTATGATGAATCTCAATTGTTGCATTGGCAAAAATTGGCCTTGGCTACTTTAGATGAGGCGGCAATATGGAATTGGATGGGCCAATCTGTGCATGACACCGTCCCGGCTGAGCATAAATCCTTATTTATTCAAACTATTCGCGATAATATTTTATTCCCAAAAGAGGCACTAGAGTGGGCGACGCAATTATTTAATGGTGAATTTAGTATAGATGAGGAAGGCCAGGCGCTGATTAATGAGGCCGGAGAAGAATTTTTTGCTGCGGCTATAGAGGTGGCTAACAATGCGGGAGCAGACTTTAAGGCTATTAGTGAACACTTAAGCACTAAACTTGGAGTTAAGGGTAAGGCATTATTTCAACCATTGCGCGTCGCTTTGACAGGTCAATTGCATGGCCCGCAGATGGCAGGTTTACTAACCTTAATTGGCAAAAATAGCTGTATAGCACGCTTTGAAGCGGCTAAAAAAACTAAGTAGGGCTCTATGTTAAAAATTTATAATTCACTTAGCAAGCAAAAACAAATTTTTCAGCCACTCCAGCCTAATAAAGTGAGCTTATATGTCTGTGGCGTCACCGTGTATGATCATTGTCATATTGGTCATGCTCGCACTTATCTGGCTTTTGACGTGGTGGTGCGCTTCTTGCGCTCACAAGGTTATACCGTCACCTATGTGCGTAATATCACCGATATTGATGACAAAATTATTAAGCGGGCAGCACAAAATGCAGAGCCCACCGACGTTTTAGTCGCGCGCTATACCGATCTTATGCATAAAGAATTTGCCGCGCTGAATATTTTAAGGCCGGATATTGAGCCGCGAGCCACTCAAACTATACCTGAGATCATTAGCATGATTGCAGATTTAATCGCTAAGGATTATGCCTATGCGGCTGATAACGGTGATGTTTATTACTCGGTATCTAGATTTAAGCCCTACGGCAAGCTTAGCGGTCAGAACCTGGATCAATTACACGTTGGGGCTAGAGTAGAGGTCAACGAAGCTAAACGTGAGCCTCTTGACTTTGTATTATGGAAAGCCTCCAAGCCAGGCGAACCTGCTTGGGACTCACCCTGGGGCCAAGGTCGCCCTGGCTGGCATATAGAATGCTCGGCCATGACCAAAAAATGCCTTGGCGTGGAGTTTGACATTCATGGTGGTGGTTCTGATTTACGCTTTCCCCATCATGAAAATGAAATAGCCCAATCTGAAGCGGCTAATGACGGCCACTTTGCTCATTACTGGATGCATTCCGGTATGGTTCAAGTCAATTCTGAAAAAATGTCTAAATCTCTGGGTAATTTTTTTGTCATCAGCGATGTGTTAAAGCAATACCCTGCTGAAGTGGTGCGCTATTTTTTAATCTCGGGCCATTATCGTAGTGAAATTAATTACTCTGATGAAAATTTACAGTCCGCCCAAGCAGCCTTAACTCGATTGTATACAGCGCTGCGTGGGCTGCCCATTGCAGAGCCTACGATTGACTCCGCTTATCGTGATCGCTTCACCACTGCCATGAATGATGACTTTAACACCCCAGAAGCTCTGGCTGTATTGTTTGATTTAGCGCGTGACATCAATAAAGCACGAGAAACCGAGCCAAAACAAGCAGCCAATTTAGCAGCACAATTAAAAAGTTTGGCTGAGGTGTTAGGAATTTTGCAGCAGAACCCTGAAGCTTTTTTACAAGGTGATAACGAGGATGTAGCTGAAATTGAAAGTTTAATTGCCAAACGCAATCAAGCACGCGCGAATAAAGATTACCAGGCTGCTGATGAAGCTCGCGCCAAATTGACCCAGCTGGGTATTATAATCGAAGATTCTCCCGCTGGGACTACCTGGCGTCGAGCTTAATTAGTACTAGACGGCATTGGCTATTAAGCCTGCGGTGGCGCCTGCAGCAGCCACATTGCCAGCACTTCGGCCACAAAAAGTGCGTACACAGCAGTAAATACCGCCAACTATGATAGCTCCGCCTACTGCTGCTCCAACCGAAATGCCGCCAATTGTGCCATTAGACAGGCCCCCTAGCATTGGTACGGTGCCATTCTGAGCGTTTGGCAGGGTTGAGTTTATGGTTTCAGAAGCTGCATTTGCAGCAGTCAGTAAAAATGCACCCGCTAATGTCACTGCTGAAGCTAGAGTTGCTTGTACTGTCATAATAGAGTCCTTATGTTTGATAAAGCCTATTAAATTTAACAAGCTAACCGAGCTTAGTCTATGTGCGTACACAATGGATTTATGTTAAGTACAAAAAATAATTGGCAATATAGTATGTAATGATTGAATCTAGCAGCAAATAAATTTATGGTGGCCTGGCATTTGACCTTAGCAAGTGCTTAAGTTAAACCCTTATGTTGATAGGAGTCGACTATGTTTAATAATGATAATTCTCATAGAGTGAACTGTACTGCTTTAGAGGAAGCGGGTACGCCTTGTACTGAGCCCACACCGTGGTTAGCTATAGGCTTAATTGCAGGCGCTTTTGTGGTAGTCGGACTAGGCTTGGCGGGCAAGCATTTATATAAACAGCATGCCAAAAAAGTAGCTCAAACTGAAACCGAGACTTCTTTGCTTAACCACAGTCTGCCCAACCAACCTTAAACGAAATAAATAATAATACTTGCCCCGCTTAGTTCGGGGCTGATTATTACTGGTATTTAAGGTGGGTGGCGTTTCATTTAAATAAAAAATATGTATGAAAATAATAAATTATTTTAATTAAATAATTAAATTTTTTTTCATTGACTTAACCCACCAATGAAAGTATAAAGCCGGTGACGTTTTATATTCATAGTTGCGCTAAATAGTTATTATTATAAGGGGTTAAAAATGATACAATATGGACCACTACCAGGTTGTAGAGAACCAAGTGAAACAGACTGGGCATGTGATGTATATGATTATTCTATGCTGTTCATTAATGTTACTTTAACTGTGTCAATACTATATATGTTATTATATATGGCCTGTGCACAAAGATGTTCTGGGGGTGGGTCATCTGTAGCATTTTATCGTCCTGAGTATCCTGCTATTGAAAATGCAAATGATTCGGATTCTGATTTTGATACTGCTACACATAATTCCTGATACTTAAACAATACCCCCGAAATAATCGGGGGTAATGAAATGCTAGAACCATTTACTAACTTTATCTATTGCACGGCGTACGCTGCCACCAGGTCCTATATCTTGCATCGCCACGATCGGCTGAGTTGAGATCACTTTGCCGTTTAATGAAATCACCACATTCCCTACTTGTTGGCCACGTTTGATTGGCGCTTCAACGCCGCTTAAGTAATTTACTTCAGTAGAGACTTGTTGCTTGCTAGTGCCTGGTACTGTGACATACATGTTTTCGAGTACACCCGCTGGAACAGTGCGGCTATCGCCGCCATAAATTCTAGCATTACCTAAAGTAGTATTAGCAGAATACAGCAATTGATCGCTAAAGAAACGGAAGCCATAAGTCATCAAGGCTTTACTAGCGGTTGCCATAGTGTTGGCATCAGGCGTACCCATTACCACACTAACCAAACGCATTGGGTTGTTTGGCATTTGTGCAGAACCCACTAATGAATAACCGGCTTCATCAGTAGAGCCTGTCTTCATGCCGCTAGCATATGGGTAGATAAATAACAGTCTGTTGAAATTAGGCTGAGTTATTTTGCCATATTTGAAGTATTTTTGGCTAAACCAAGCGAAGTATTGTGGGTAGGTGTTCATTACTGCTTGACCTAATAAAGCCAAATCATATGCCGTAGAGTAATGAGCAGGCGCAGGTAAGCCCATAATATCAGTGAAATGGGTGTTGGTCATATTAAGCTTTTGGGCTTGGAAATTCATCATATTCACCATGGCAGATTGAGTGCCGGCGATATAAGTCGCTAATGTAACCGCGGCATCATTACCCGAATCCACCAATATGCCTGAAATTAAATCCTGTACACTAACTTGTTGGCCAGGTTTCAAGAACATTCTAGAACCACCTGTGGCCCATGCAACTGTAGGGACAGTCACTTCATCGGTTAAATGGATAGTACCTGCGGCAATTTCTTGTTGTGCGACATAAATCAACATTAATTTGGTGATGCTGGCTGGAGCTAGGCGCATATTAGGATTGTTAGCCGCAATCACTTCACCACTGTTAGCATCTACCAGGATGTAACTTTTAGCATTTAATGAAGGTTGAGCGGGGATCAGATCAGAGTAATTATTCGCAAGAGGATTGACTGCTGGGTCTTTAAAACCGGCTGGCTTGTCAGGAACTTGAGCAGACACAGGTACACTAGCATTTACATCCACGGCCCCGTATTTATTTAACGGTGGAGTCGCTGAATTAATATCAACTGGGGCCTGAGCAGTCGGGGCTGGGGTTGGAGTTACTGCTTGGGGGCTGGAAGGGGCAGGGGTAGTGGCAAGGGCGGTGCTGGCTAGAAATAGACTTAAAAATAGGCTGGTGTGCTTGAGCTGCATTATGTTCTCCAAAGGGACCAAAAAAGACGAATTACAAGCAGATAATAGAGGAGAATATAAACACTGTCTAGGCCGGATAAAGCTTATTTAACTTAGGGTAATTGGTTCCAGCATTTTGTTCTGCTAAGGTGTTAAACACTGTGTATCAATTTAAGGATAAATTATGCCAAACCACTCTAAGTTCAAAATAAGTCCTGTTCTACTTTTACTTATGTTGCAAATGATCTTGAGCCAGAGCGCATCTGAAGAAGCCTTGGCCGAGCCTCAAAGTCTTTCAGAAAGTTCAAATACAGTAAAACATGCCAATTCGAAAGTTATTAACAGTTGGTGGAGGAATGAAGAAGCATTAAATAAAGCTTCACTGTTAACTGGCTTGTTATTAATATGTTTATTTTATTATGGTAAGAAGATTTTTCATAAAGAACCTGTAGAGAAAAAGCCGCAAAGGCATGAACTTCTTCCAGATCTAGCGGATATTAGAGCTGAACCTCTAACAGAACAAGAAGTCAATGAACAGGAACTTAGAGTTTGGCAAAATGAGATTTTAGCTAAAACTGATATGCTCAAGAAAGTGGATCATGTTTCCCGTGCAGCAAAAGCAAGAATTTCTAACCCAGAGTTAATCACATACCATGCACAACTGAAAAAAGCTCAGCAAGACCATGTCAATCTGCTTAAAGCTTATTTAGATATGGCACTGGCTGTTAAGCTAGCTATAGTAGAATTAATAACTAGACCAACTAATGCTGCTTATGAGAAAAAAATAGCTAAAGTTGCACAGGCGTCTGCTTGTCAAATTGATTTGAATCATTCTACCAAAGCATTGGAGCTAGCCCAGTTAGCTTTCACTGAAAAGCAAGCTGAGATTGCTAAAAGAAATGAAAAAGAAAATCAGCTGAAAGAACAATCTAAAAAAGAGCTCGATAAATGGTCAAGTGAAATTACTGACAAAACACTACTGCATGACAAAGTAATGAAATGGGCTGAAATGTCAGAAGCTACTCCATCTTTAGATGCAAAATTAGCCGAACTTTATGTGATAGCTAAAGCATCACATAAAGCCTATGCAACTAAGATTGAAGAGTTTTTAACTAAAGCTCGTGAAGCAAAAGAGGCTATCGAGGCTCTAGTAAAAGGTTTGTCAGAAGTGAGCTTAGACCGCAAGAATACTCTCGTTGCGCAAGCAGATGCGCTTAAAGCTAGTTTAAAGCCCTATTCAGACGCATCAGTTCAGGCTCAACAAGCTCTTGATAAATTCTTGGCTGAAATGCGTCGTGATGAAGAAATCAAGGCTAGAAGTGAAGAGGCCAAGCTTAGTAGTGAAAGAATGGTGGTTGCACATGGCACTAAGCGTAGTGCTGAGGATACATTAAAAGAAAAATTCAACGAGAGAGTAAGTGAGTTAAAAGACCTTTTAGGTTCTGATCTACCGCCATTAGCAAAGCTCCATAAAATGCAGGCAGTTTATAATGAGGCAAATGCAATAGAACTGCCTGCAAGTTATAAAAATACTCAATTACTTACTATTAAAAAAGGTTTGGTGGAATTAGAAAGTCAAATTAAGTCTGCAAAATCTAAGTTATTAGCCTTAGTAAAACATGCAAAAGCTAATGCTCATAATACGGATTTTACTGTTGATGAACGATTAAATGGCATTGCAAAAGCTTTAAATTCAGCGCGACAAATCGGTTCAAGTGAACAACCTATTAAAGAAATTGTCCTGGAATTACAGGTGTATAAAGAGCTCTTACTACTTGAGCAAGAAGCTGCTGAAACCAGCCCATTACCTGATTCTCGAAGTACGCCACCAGTTAAGAAAAGAGAAATAAGAAGTGGGTCAAGTAGTTCAGATGATTCAAGTATAAGCTTTGAATCAAGCAAACTTCCTTGGCAAAACTACATAGAGGTCCATTCTGAGTATGCCATAGCATTTCATTCGGTACGCGATATTTGTCAAAGAATAAGCGTATCTCTTAATATCGAGGCGATGAATAGCCAAGCGCCAATCGGAATGGAAGAAGCCTATGTTGAGCGCCATCAAGCTATGGCGATTAACTTTAATTTATCCAGGCTGTTTGAGCAGATGGCGCCATTCCATCCAGTGTTTAGAAATCTTAGAAACCACTTAGTACATCGCTTTTATGAGGCCCAGACTGATCATGACAGACTGTTTGCTTTAGCAGCAACTTTTACCGATGAGCATGTAGTGTTGAGTAATTTGCATAAGCTAATTTCTTTACAAGATAAAAGCTGGGTAAGTGAGATTATAGCGACTCGTTTTTATCAAGAAAATTGTCATACAGTAGGCCTGTATTATGCCAATGAGTTAAGAAAGCCTGAAGTAGGTAAGAGAATACCTGACGCTATTCTAAATGAAACAGAAGGCTGTTTAAGTATATTGCAAGAATTTGTAAAGAATATTGATGCGTCAAAAAGTGCCACCATGGTGGCAGATAGTAAAGGCTTGTTGGCAGACCATGCCAGAATGGCCGTGAATATACTCTATCATCACTTTAGTGGAAGCTATCGTGGGAGTTTGGTTGAGCATTTCAAAACACATGGCGTTTTAAACAGTGAAATTACCGCTATGTTCAAAATTCAAGGCTTACGCAATGCTGAGATGCATGGAGCTGGAGCTGAAGTTGAAGGTGGAATGGTTGGGGTAACATCCAGTTTAGACGGGGAGCCATTAAAAGCGTACTACCTGACATTCAGGCCCTTAGGCAAAGCATTTAGTGAACCGACTACTTCAGCATCTGCTGCAACCTTATCGGCGAGCAGCTTCGCCTTTTCAAGGGAAGAAGTAGCACGTGTGAATGAGGAAAAATATAGGTCTTCTGCAGCTAGTTGTTTAAGCTAAAGTCAGATAAAACAGCTAGGGCAATGGTTGCATAGTGTATGCCTTAATTTAATTACCTTAATTTTGGTTATAGCAGCCATAAAGGCTATAATGTCCTGACTTATTTTAGGCAGTAAAAGGATCATTTATGCCGCGCCATACTACGTTAAGCCCTTGGTTTCTTGTGCAAGCTTTATCGAAATTGAGCTTAGCTTTTTTTGCTGCTTACGCGGTTAATGCTGAAAAATCACAGCGCTATGAAAATGATTCTATCTCTGCCTTAGTCTTAGCCGATGGCGGTATGCAAGCCTATGAAATGCCTGTGGTTATTCCTGAGGCTCACGGCTTAAATTGGAATGAGAGCGCCAGTTTGGTATTGGAAGGCGAGAGTGAAATTGCCGCAAGCAAGATTTTATATGATGAAAAAGTCATGGCAAAAATAAAGTCACTCGCGGCTTTTGATGATTTTAAGCTAATAAGGTCTTATATACCTGACGCTACAAACCCACAATATCAGACAGTAATTTATGATATCGTTATGGATTCCATGCTGCATAGACAATGGAATGTGGTGCGTGGATGTATGAATTTACCTGGTGTTGATATGGATTATCGCTCAGCCCGTTATAATGGTACCACCTATTTTATGGGATGGTTAGAAATTGGCGAGTTAGTCTCAGTATTCAATCATACTCAACAATTCAATATGAATTTAAGTGATGCGAGAGGCCGGACTTTATTGCATTATCTTGCTATAACCGCCAATAAACCACATCCTTTTGGTCCACACGCATTACAGTTATTAGAAAATTACTTAGATAGGGATAATGCAACAATCGCTCGCAAAGATGGTAGTGGCAAAAAACCACTCGATTACTTAAGCAAGCCAGTAGCTAAGCTAACAGAGATCCAAGATAAAGTGCTTCAAGCTCAAGCAATACTTAAGGAGCGATTCGATACTAGTTTAAATATATTAATGAATAGTTTTCGCCTGGAAGACAATACAAACAGCCCTGATTTGATGACAAAAAGAAAGCGACAGTTTCATGAGTGGTGGCTAGCCAATAAATTTTTTTATGTTGCGGCAAAACAATCATTTGAATTTATTATGTGTTTAGCCGCCTATGGGAGCTATGAAGACTTTAAGCAGGTTATGGCTTTTGACTATCTTCCATGGGTAGGTGAAATTAGCGTTGTTAGGGAATGGCTATTAGGCTTGGCAGGTAGCGATGATGACGCTTATAAAAAAGTCCTAGCCTTACACCGATGGAACCGTGAGCATATTGAAGGAAATATTTTTGCTCAAGTCTCAAGTAGTGGGCTGACTCCTATACGGTATGCACTTGAGAAACTTGATTTAGAGGCAAAGGTTAGACCATTTAAGGAGCTGCAGGGAGCGATTAAAAATTATATTGGCCTTCATCACCTTGGCGTGATTAATATTCAGGCTGAATTAAATACCGATAAGCCTCTAGAAGAGATTTTTGCTAGCAAGGAAAGTCTGCAACAGGCTTTGTATGCCAAAGTAAAACGAATTAAATATAAAAGACCTTTTCGTTATAATAATGAAGCAACGCAGCAAGCGCTTAAAAATTATCAAATGAGTTTTGCTAATAAATATATGTCTGAAGTTGACGGCTTAGGAATTATGCATAGAATGTATGCTCTTCAGGATGGCGATATGTTTATAGATCTTCGATTAGTACAGTCTGAACCCGAAGCTAATGGGTTAAAATATAATAAAAATATTGTTAAAGACTTAATTATTACCGCATCCGCCATAGACTTCAAAATTTTCGTTGAACATGATTTAATCGATTGGTCTGCGCCTGAATTTTATGATGCTGTTTGCAGTGTAATCCTAACAAAGGATGCGTCTAAAGCATGGGTATTATATCAGTTTGAAAAAGAGCGCTCAGACAAAAATATTTTTTACCACGTTTATCCTAATGGTAATACGCCTATAGAGCAGATATTGTCTTTTCCTAAAATGGATTTTCGTTATCCATCACTAAACTACCTTGATGAATTAAAAGTGCTTGGAGTTATTGATCTGGAGCATGATATAAAGGTCGATTTAAACTTACGGAAAAGAATAGCCGTCACCGATGATATTGACTTGATAAAACATTATTTGCCCAAACCTTCAGATCCTGACTATAACTCTGTAGTGCACTCACTTTTCAGAGTGGCACTGTCTAATAACAAATGGACTATTGCTGAGGCTTTATTAGAGTTGCCAGCGGTTGATATTAATTATCAACCCGGTGAAGATACTGGTGCTACTTATTTGATGTATTTAATCTATTATAAAAAATATGATTTTGTAGGAAAGCTGTTAAAGAATAAAAAAATCAACGTTTATTCAACAGATATTAATGGTAATACGGTGGCGCATTATTTTTTTAAAACAATGACTGTTGACCATCTTGAAACTCCTGAAGCTATTGCTTTACTCAAACAGCTTTTTGATAAATCCTATCTTTTATCACGATCAAACTACTGGGGGGAGCAAGCAACCTTACTTTATGATCATAAATTAACCGAAATTTTGGGTGCAAGTTATAAAGAGGCTAAACAGTCTTTTGCTGCTGCACAGCTCGATTTTTTAGTTGATATGAAAGTACTTTACCCAAAAGTGGAAGAAATTAACATTGATACTGTTGATAAAGATTCACAGCTTGCGATCATAAAATTTAAAGAGCATTATTTAACAGCGGTAGAAATAGGTATTTCATATACTCGAGATGTTAAGTATGTGAAAAAATTTATGGATTGTAGTTCATTAGAAGAATTTAAAACCTTTTTATATTATGACATGATCCCTTGGCATAAGCCTGAATATGCTGATATTAGAGAGCATTTGTTAGCTGATGTAGGTAATAAAGAAAGTTCTGCAAAAGTTAGGCTGCTGCATAAGTGGGGTAAAGCTCATCTCAAGGATACGGTGTTGTTTGATATTACGAACCAAGATGTCGCTCCTATTCGTTCGATTATGCTAAAGATGGCCAAAACTTCATCTGCTAAGATAAAAGCAAATATAGTTCCTTTTATTGCTCTGCACTATGAAGGAATAATCAATATAAATGCTGGGCTTAAAGCTAATAAAACAGTCGAAGAAATTTTCGCCAGTGGGGATAGTTTTGATGAGGTTCTAAGTCAATTAGTTGAGACGTCATCTTATAATTCAATCATGCTATTTGCTAATATCGCGGCTGTCCCAATGTTAGCATTGGCATATTACTTAAGGACGCGTAGGCTGGCTCGTCGAGCAAATCCTGAAGCTCCCAGAGAAGTAATAGTGTCTGCTGAAGAAATAGCAAGAACAGAACGTGTGGCACAATGTAAAACTCAGTTAGCAGAATGGCGGCTTCAATTACAAGCTTCGCAAGATAAAGCTTCTGAAATCAAGGCCAACATTGCCAGGGTTGAAGAAAGCATAGCAAGTTCAGGGCGAGCAGAGCAGCGTGAGCTTTATACCATAGCTTGTGAATCACAATCGGCGTATCTTGCCATGCAACAGGCTTATACTGAAAAAGGTAGAGAAATTATTGGTTTGCTAGAAGCAGCCATAGCCAACCCTGCTTTGGCACAGAGTGAGGCGTTAAATCTAAGGATTGCTGAGGCAGCCACAATTAAAGGACAGCTCAGTGAGCAAGCTCATAAGGCCCAGGAAGATTTGGCGACAGCGGAAAATAATCGAATAGATTATGAGCGAGCAGAGCGAGAAAGGCAACAAGCTGAAGAAGCCATGAGACTGCGTGAACAAACAGAGCTTGAGCGTAAACGAAAAAGTGACAAACATGCGGCAAAACTTCGTGAAGATAAGCTGCAAACCCAATATTTTAGTGAAATTATGGCTGAATTGACTGACATCCAAAGTTTTGACATGCCGCCTATAAATAAAGTAGATCAGCTCAAACAGGCTTTAAGCAAAGTTGAGGCCGTAAAAATTGATGAGGCAGTAAAAAGTGCTAAATTGGCCCCATTTATTAGTACGATTCGAGATCTTGAAAGAAATATTAATAAGCTTAAAGCAGAGTGTAAAGCAATCGCGGATTCAGCTTTGGCTAATGCTCATGATACCGATATCTCAGTGATGTTGCGTTTAGCTAAATTGCAGCAAGCAAAACAAAAAGCCATCGAATTAGGTTTGAGTGAGTTTGAAATCAGAGAAATATGTCACAGGCTCGTAGCAGTTATAGAGCTAGTTAAAATTGAACATCAATCTTATATTAATGACATTGAGGTTGCTGTTTCTATGATGAATGTCTTAGCTGAAAATAGTTTATTATCATTTGAGGCCAAAGATCATGAAGCTAGTGAAATTACCAATAAAGTAAGCTTGGCCTATAGCCAGTTGCAGCGTAAAGAAGATGCTAAACTTCAGGAGATTAGAGCGCAGTATGAATACATTCATGCTGAATATGAAGAGGAATTAGCAAGCCGTGCAAAATCCAGATGCACTGTTGTTAAAAAGCTTACTCAGGAAAAGCCTATAAGAACTGCTGTAGGTTATGATTCAACATTTAGCAATATTGCTGATAAGTGCCAGCGAATAAAGGCTGAGCTTGATTCTAGTGAAGTGGTTAAACAACTGCCATTTGGAGTTGGCATCAAATCATACTTAGATCGTCATCAGGCTATGGCAATAAGTTATAATCTAGCAAAATTATTTGAGCAATTATCAGAGTTTATTCCCTTATGCCGGAAGTTGCGTAACCATATTTTGCATCGACACTATGAAGCCCAAGCAAACTTAGCTGCGCTTTATGACTTGGCAAATTATTTTATCGATGATAAACGAGTTCTGACAATGTTAGAATCATTTATTGCTGGTACGGATTTTACTCTCAAAATTGAAATCAAAAGCAGTGCTTATTATAAAACATATTGCCAAGAAAAAGGCGTAAATTACTCTGATGATTTAAGGCCTATCGAAGCGGGGCGTAAGTTTCCTGAAATTGTGGAAATTGAAATCAAGCAAGCTTTTGCAGATTTATCTGAATTTATGAAGCAAGCTTCTCAATCAGATAAACCTCTTGAATTATTTGCTGATAGCCACGGTATGCTAACTGATTGTGTAAGAATGCAAATAAATGTATTGCGAGACCATTACCTAGGTAAATACAAACCACAGATTCAAGCTTATTTTACTGATCTTGGAATCACTAATCATGAACTGTCAAGAATAAATGCGCTTTTTCATATTAATCTCGCTCCTGCACGTAATCGTGATATGCATACTAGCGATATCGATGCAGAAGGCGGTATGGAAGGGTTAATCGTGAATCTAGACGGACATAGGATAAAACAAGCATATCAGTGCCTGGCTAATGTAATTAAACTAGTTTGCGCTATGCCTGCTAGTATAAGTCTCAAGGCTGTTACTAATACTGCGCCTTTTGCTGGGGCTGGACAAGCCGCTAGCACCTTAAGGGCAGATGCCAAGGAGTTTGTGCCTAGCTTCTTGTAAAAGCGCTAAAATTAAGCTTATTAAAACAAGTTATGATTTAGTTAGCCTGATTTTGGTTCTAGCAAGCATAAGCTATAATGTCCTATCTTATTCTAGGCAGTAAAAGGATTATTTATGCCGCGCCATACTACGCTAAGCCCTTGGTTTCTTGTGCAGGCTTTATCAAAATTAAGCTTAGCTTTTTTCGCTGTATACGCGGTGAATGCTGAAAAATCACCGCTCTATGAAAATGATTCTGTATCAGCCTTAGCCGATGGTGGTATGCAAGCCTACGAAATGCCAGAGGTTATTCCTGAGGCTCACGGACTGAGTTGGAATGAGAGTGCTAGCCTGGTATTGAAAGGCGAAAAAGACTTTGCCGATGAGCCAAAAGAGACTTTTGGCCTAATGCAAGCGCCAAGTACCCTTAAGTCAAATGACTTAAGTTTATCCAATAAATCTGCGGAGCCTTTGAGTTTGGCGGCCAGTAAAGGCGAGAGTGATATTGCCGCAAGCAAGCCTTTATATGATGAAAAAGCCATGGCAAAAATAAAATCACTCGCAGCTTTTGATAATTTTGAGCTAATAAGACCCTATATACCTGCTGCAACAAACCCACAATATCAGGCAGTAATTTATGATATTGCTATGGATTCCATATTAAAAAAACAATGGGAAGTGGTGCGTGGATGTATGAATTTGCCTGAGGTTGATGTGAATTATCGCTCAGCCCATTACCAAGGTAAAAACTATTTGATGGCATGGTTGGAGGCTGGCGAGGTAGTTTCTGTATTAAAAGATGCCGATAAATACAATCATAATTTAAGTGACGCTCAAGGCCGAACTTTGTTGCATTATCTCGCCATGGCTGCTAATGAGCATACAGCCTTTGGGCGTAATGCATTAGGTATATTAGAAGCCCATGTGAATAAAGGCCCGGCAGCTATTACTCGTGAAGATTATTCAGGCAAAAAACCACTCGATTATTTAAGCAAGCCAGTAGCAAAGCTTACTGAGAAGCAAGATGAATTGGTTGAAGCTAAAGCAGTACTTACAAATCGATTCGATGTTAGTTTTGACGTATTAATGAATAGTTTTCGCCTGGAAGACAATACAAATAGCCCTGATTTGATGACAAAAAGAAAGCAACAGTTTCATAAGTGGTGGCTAGCTAATAAAACTTTTCACGTTCCAGGGAAACATTCTTATAAGTTTTATATCTGTTTAGCTGCCTATGGGAGTTATGAAGATTTTAGGCAGATTTTGGCTTTAGATTACATATCTTGGTCAGACAAGAATATTTTTGTTATGGAGTGGCTATTAGGTTTGGCAGGCCGCGATACTGACGCTTATAAAAAAGTTCTAGCTTTGCATCAATGGAACCTAGAGCACACTGAAAAAAATATATTCGCTCAAGTCTCAAGTAGTGGGATGACACCTATACGGTATGCACTTGAGAAACTTGAGTTAGAGGCAAAGGTTAGACCATTTAAGGAGCTGCAGGGGGCGATTAAAAATTATATTGACCTTCATCACCTAGGCGTGATTGATATTCAGGCTGAATTGAAAACCAATAAGCCTGTAGAGGAGATTTTTGCTAGCAAAGAAAGTTTGCAACAGGCTTTGTATGTAGAAGTAAAACGAATTAAATATAAAAGACCTTCTCATTATGATCAAAAGGTAACGCAGCAAGCGCTTAAGAATTACCAAATGGCTTTTGCTAATAAATATATGTCCGAAGTTGACGGCTTTTGGGATATGCAAGCAATATATGCTCTTCAGAATAGCTATATGTTTATAGATCTTCGATTAGTGCAGTATGAAACTGGGCTAGCTGCACCAAAATACAGAAATTTTATTCAAGACTTTGTAATTTCCGCCTCCGCCATAGATTTCAAAATTTTCGTCGATCATAATTTAATCGATTGGTATGCTCCCGAATTTTTTTATGCTGTTACAGAGGTGCTGAAAAGTCAGGATACAGCTAAAGCTTATGTGTTATACCATTTAGAAAAAGAGCGCTCAGGCAAAAATATCTTTTACCACGTTTATCGACATGGTGTCAGACCGGTAGAGTCATTATTGACTGTGCCTAAAACGGATATTCGTTATCCATCAATTGACTACCTCGATGAATTAAAAGCGCTAGGAATTATTGACCTTGAGCATGATATAAAAGCCGATGCGAGAATGCAGGAGGTGACAGTAGTAACCGATAATATTGAGTTGATTAAGCATTATTTGCCCAAAGTTACCGATCAGAACTACAATTTTATTGTGCGCCAACTTTTCAAGTCTGCAATGGGTGATAACAAACGAGCTATTGCTGAGGCTTTACTAGAGTTGGCAGCGGTTGATATCAATTATCAAAATGGAGAAGATTTCAGTGGTACCTATTTGATGTATTTAGTTGCAAATAGACAATACGATTTAGCAAGGAAGCTGTTAACTAATGAAAAAATCAACGTTAATTTAGTTGATAGTAATGGTGATACGGCTGCACAAATTTTTCTTATGGCTATGGCTGAAGATAAAAGCGATACTCCTGAAGCTATTGCTTTATTAAAACAGTTTTATGATAAACCCTATCTTTTGCTACGAACCAACTATATGGGAGAGCAAGCTACCTCAACCTATGATCACAAGTTGAATACAATTTTGGGCGAAAGTTATGAAGAAACTAAAAAGTCTTTTGCTGCTGCACAGCTCGATTTTTTAGTTAATATGAAAGCACTTTACCCTAAAGTGGAAAAAATTGACCCTGATACTACGGATAAAGATTCACAGCTTGCTATTACAAGATTTAAAGAGCTTTATTTAACAGCAGTGGAGCGAGGTATTTCATATGCTCGAGATGTTAAGTATGTGAAAAAATTTATGGATTGTAGCTCATTAGAAGAATTCAATACCTTTTTATATTATGACATGATCCCTTGGCATAAGCCTGAATATGCTGATATTAGAGAGCATTTGTTAGCTGATGTAGGTAATAAAGAAAGTTCTGCAAAAGTTAAACTATTGCATGGATGGGGTAAAGCTCATCTCAAGGATACGGTGTTGTTTGATATTACGAACCAAGATGTCGCTCCTATTCGTTCGATTATGCTAAAGATGGCCAAAACTTCATCTGCTAAGATAAAAGCAAATATAGTTC